>QWCY01000127.1_pt1 | contig 123810 bp, 101 predicted proteins | sample 1972631 | NCBI WGS metagenome assembly QWCY01 (sample SAMN09866696, study PRJNA288562) | Human gut metagenome isolate pre1_stool, whole genome shotgun sequencing... | isolation source: gut | host: Homo sapiens | place: USA: California
CCAACGAGCTCAACCAGTACACAAACATAATTCAGGCGGATGTTTCCTTTGACCCTCTCTATGATGCGGACGGCAACCAGACAAGAATTAGAACCTCAACGGGCATCTGGAATGTTTGCTACGATGGCAATGACAGGCCTGTTTCCTTTACCAGCGAAGATGGCCGCACTGTCGTGTCCTGCGGCTATGACTATCAAGGACGCCGCTTTGAGAAGAAGGTACTTGTCAACGGGACAGCTGCTAGTCGCACTTATTATTTGTACCGCGGCTACCTGCAGGTAGCCGAACTGGATTTGATGCATCCCCAGCCAGTGCTGGTAAAGGACTACGTATGGGACCCCACAGAGACGATAGCCACGCGCCTCCTGATGATGACATGCTGGAAAGCGGACGGAACGGAAACCGGCGGACATCTTTTCTTCATGCACGACGCCCTGAAGAACGTCACTTCCATTTTTGACGGTCAGCAGGCACGAAGGGCCCGCTACGAGTACGCTCCCTTCGGTGCCCTCATCACGGCACAGGGAGACATGGCTCAGGACAACAGGTTCAGATTTTCCTGTGAATGCATGGACGATGAACTGGGACTTGTCTACTACAATTACCGATTATTATCAGTGGAGGTTGTAATACAAATACAGGAGGCATTAATCAATCATCCATTTATTTTGATCGTTTTCTTTCATATCTTGCCTTTTCTGCTGTACAAAAAGTATCTGGTTGGGGATTTCACGATCAAAACTGGTCAAATTTTATCATTGCCGCTGAAGAGCAAATCAAAAAACGCAAGGGATTACTCAAACCCGGCGAACAAATAGAGTGGTTGGTTGAATATGAAACTTATAGAATACGAGCAATGAATGACATGCACGGTGGTCAATATTATCTAGATCAAATTCAAAAAAAAGCTCAGGAATTAGGTGTTGTATTAAGATTCTATAAAACAAAATCAGATTTAGCCTCCCTTATCAATTCGGTTCAGGTATATGTATTAGATAATGCTACAGGAACTTTAACCACAGCCTTCATGGAAAGGACAGCGCAAGACAAAATCTCCCGCTTCGTCTATTATGGTCACGGAGAACCGGGAAGTTTAAATCCACGATATCCTTTTCCAACCCATGGGCTACCTGACAATAGTTTCTCCATAACTAACAATGATATTCAACAAGGGATTTTTAAAAAAGGAAGTTTTATAAAGGGTGCAGTCGTCATCAGTTGTGGTTGTAGAACAGCTACCCCACCAGGACCAGGTAAACCATCTTTTACCCAAGTATGGGAAGGATTTTTTGGTACGGTTATGTACGGAGTCGATGGTAGAACCAGTTACGCAAAGCCAGAGAAACCAGTTCCATCAGAACAAGAAAAAGCACACTACGTGCCTTCAGCTCCCCCTCTTTAGCAGGTCTCGATAGAATAATTTACATGAATATAAAAAAATACATATTTTCCTATAAAACATTGTTTATTTCAATATTAATTGTTTTATCAATATTATTTTATTTAACTTTCATAAAAGGTATTATTTTTCTCTGGGAAAGACCTGCAGAATATACGGGAAGAACACTGGAATATCATCATAACCAACTTATTGACGCAGGTTTCATTTTCGTTGGATTTTATAGAAGTTTTGAAATTGATCATTATTTATATAAAAAAGAAGAGTCCCTCGGTACATGCAAATATATAGAATTAGAAAAACATGAAAACTTGGGAGAAAATAACTCTCATTTAGTGAATTTTTCAACAAAATATTTTAAAACTCCTTTAAAAAATAAAATTTCAGTTAGATTCAGTAGTGATCTGGCGGATGATTTTCCCATTGATAATAAGGAATTTGAAGAAAATTATACCAAGGAAATTATTGAACAAGAATATTTTTTACTAGAAAAACACTAATTTTTTGAATATTATCTTTTATCGTGAAGAAAAATATTCATTTAAAAAGAATTAAAGCAAGAAAAATAAATTTTATCTAGATAACTACGGGGTTATTTGTCTTTATTATTTGTTCACCTGACGTATTTACTTTCAAAATTCAATGAATACACATGGTTGAATATATATCTTTCTCTAATTAATATTAATCGTTACTATAACGGAATTCCATTTTTAATTCTCAATATTACCATAATTGAATTATTTTAATTAAAATATATATAAAAAACAATCACTATCAGTGATTTCACTTTGAACAATAAATGATTAAATACATATTTTATCTCATCTGTTTCTTCATATGCCCCGTAGGGACTGCAGCAGTTCATACTGAATTCGTACCACAAATTCGGCAAGAAAAGAATTCACTGGCTTTTCAGCTTGTCGTTGACGATTTCAGTAATTGGAAAACCGATTTCTTCAGCGTTTCCGAAAAAGAAAATGATGCTTGCCGCCTGATAAAAGACGAACATATTCCCGTTGTTGAAGTGGTCAAAAAACTCCAGTCCCTGGAAGAAACAGGAGACAACTGTGCGGCCCGAGCATTAGCGGGTATGTATTTACAAGGAGAAAAACTCCCATACGCCCGGCTTGATGCCCTTAAAATTCTGAAAAAGGCGGCAGGCCGGGGAGACAAGGTATCCAAACGGATAATCGGTCAAATGCTGCTTGATTTTCAGTACACGGATTTTTCCCCGGTAAATGCATTTTCCTTTTTAAAGGAAGCAAAAGAAGGGGGAGATCCGGAAGCGGCTGTTCTTTTCACGACCGCCTGCATTTTAGAGGACCTCGAAGAAGGGAAAGAATCTGCGGAAGAAATTCAAGAATTGAAAGAACTCTCGGAAAAAGGTTCTCCACTGGCCCAGATGTATCTTCTTCTCACCCGGAAGACACTCCTGAAGCAAGCAGGAAAAGATACAGGAAAGATTGATGAAGCCATAATCCAATTAGCTTTACCATCCCCTCGCCTGACTTACATTGCAGCCTTGAACCAGACAGGGGAGCGGCAAAAAGAATGTATGGAAAAGCTTGTCAAAGCCAATCATCCTCTTGGAATCATTCTAAAGGCAAAAACCTATATGGCAGACGGAGACTGGAGCATAGCTGCCTTCATGTTGTCCAAGCCGCCCATCAATAAAATGCCGGAAGCCCAACATCAATTGGGAGCGTATCTGTTTCTCAGCTTCATGAACCAATCCGATCCGGACCTCAAGGAACATTTGAGAGAGAAATTCATCTCTTCCTTACGGTCCGCGGCCGACCAGCATCACCGAAAAGCGGAGTACAAGCTTGCTTCCTTTTTAATGCTTGCAGGACCATCTCTCATCGAAAATTATTCTACCCAGGAAAAAATGCGAATGGTTGACGTTTTAAAACGGGAAGCGCTGAGTGGGGATGCTGTGGCCATGAATAATTATGGTTATCATTGTCTGACAGGTTTTTATTCAAGGAAGAACCTGAAGGAAGCTGAAAAATGGCTGTTGAAAGCAGTTCAGGAAAACTATGTTCCTGCTTTAACTAATCTGGCCCTGCTTCACGCCGGAGAATTCAATGATGGAACCGAGGGAGACGCTCCCATCAATTATAAAAAATCAATAGAATTTTTGGAAAAAGCAAAAGAAATGGGAGATACCGATGCACAACGGCACATTGATTATCTCAAGGAAATCTCTTCCAAACATCAAAAAACCAAATCAGAAAACCTGTAAAGCAGAATATTGAACTATGGAATCAAGGCCATAGTCTTGCAGTTTCTTAGCTCTTTTTTCTTTTCCTGATCTGCGCCCATTCCAACAGATTTATTTTCCGGCCGAGTGGCACGGCCGTTTTCCATGCCGTCATCCTTTGAATGTAATATCTCAGTAAAAAGCGCAAAGCATGCTTCTATACCTGGTCTCTACGATTTTCCCTTCTTTTATACCTTGTAGACAAGTCAATTGCAAAAAAGAATAGACTGTGTTGATAAAAAATAAAAAGATATGGAAACAAGCGGATTCTCCAGGAGAACATAGGGCCATCAACCGCTTCTTAAAAAATCCTTCTGGCTGTAAATTTGAGGATCATTCATTTATGGGAAAATAGACGTAAGGAAAGATTATTACTGATCCTGTGCCTTTTCCTTCATGTCCAGCGCCTTAAAACACGTCAGATCCAGATATACAAAGGATTTTGACGACGGCCGCCGTGCAGTATATGATCCTGGAAAAAATCAAAAATACCGGGAGGATGTTGCAGTAACCCTCAAATGAAATCCTCCAAACGACAAATTAAATATGAAAACAATAAAAAATATTTTCAAATGGATTGCGGGCATTATTATTATAATGGGTGTCATGTGTATCGCCATGCCGTTTGCTTTCATGTATCCCTTTTTATACATAAAATATACTTTAAGCCCCGAGATGACTCCTGGGATGATGGATGAAATCATCAAGGAAAATCCTAAAGATATATACGATATAGAACAACGATTAGGTAAGAACAGAGTTCCTCCCAAGCAGGATGATTCCGCCTTTCAGTCCTATATAGGACGGCTGGAGCGAGACACAGCCAGATACATAACGGAGGGGAAATTAAATTCCCTGCACATCAATTGGTACCACGGAAATAAAGAGGCCGATGAAGTAAAATATATAGTTGAGTATGAGGCAAGGACAGCATGGGAACGCACCAAGGCCAATGCGGGAAATCTCTCAGATAAAACGACTTATTATTTCCTGCTCGACCGAAATCTCTACATACTTGGATGGATGAAAGAAAAATTAGAGAAATAGAAATATGTGGCGATAATTCATTTTTCATAAACTACTTACTCATGTATGGCCCCATCATTTCATCCATAGATTTCACGCCTGATACTATCCTTCATCCATGTGTGTACAATCTCTGTTTCCGTTCCTGAGCCAGTGGAAGGGTATGCTACGGCTTCTACAATAGAATTGGTCCAATACTTCTTTTGTATAAGCAAAAAGATTTTAAAAAAATTGAGATTGCGGAAAACTCTTTCAGTTGGGGATATGTCGAACCCAGCAACTTCTTCAAACAACCTCAAACTATACATAAAGAAGATTAACTACACACTCTTTTCCATTGATCTGTCGCCTTAACCGATTAAAGAGGAAACGCGTTAATTAATGGTTCATGCCATCTGATTACCCCGTGTAAAAATGTATAATCCTCTCATTCCCTGGAATGAGAGGATTATTCCAATACAAGGCCGTTCCAAAACGGAACAGGGCTTCACAGTCTCCCGGAGGGGCGGCAGTGAAGAGGCATTATCCCTGATCCCCTGTCTTTTCTTTCGCGTCCAGAGCTTCAAAACGGGCCAGAACCCAGCAGAGGTCGGACAGGCGGTTCAGGAACAGGGCGGTGTTTATATTGCTTAAGGCGTTGTCCAGTCTCAATGCCACCACCCGGCGTTCCGCGCGGCGGCAGACGGAACGGGCCAGATCCAGATAGGCGGATCCCAGAGATCCTTCCTTGCCGGGGCGCGCCCAGCCTTTGAAACGGATGTCGCATTCCTTTTCCAGTATGTGGGCCTGTTCCTCCAGCCATGCTACGTCCTCCGCCGTAATACGGGCATAACCCTTGGCATCGTACTTCGGCAAATCCTCCTCCAGCGTGGCAAGTTCCCCCATGGCGCCCACCAGACGGGCCTGAACGCCGTCCAGCACAACCACCGTACGCGGATTTACTCCGGAATGCCGCACGACGCCTATCAGGGAATTCAATTCATCCACGGTTCCATATGCTTCTATGCGCGGCGCCGTTTTGGGGCTGCGCCTGCCGAACATCAGATCCGTTTCGCCATCGTCTCCACGCTTGGTTATCACGCTCATATCCCGTACCCTATCATGCCATTCCCAGCCTGCACGCAAAAAAGAAGGCATGATTCCGCAGGAAAAGCACTCATACAACGCTTCATAAATAACAAGTTGCCTTCCTGCTCACCTACCTTGACTTTCCGGGCGTGGAGATATTAAACTGAAACCATTAATCCTATTTTCGCCATGATTCAACTTCCCTCCTGCGTGCTTTCATTTCTCTTTATCCTGCCATTCTTTGAATGCATTCACGACAAGCCTTATTCATTAACCAGCGATGTGGTCGTGAACGCCTCCGAGCTGCCGGGCCCCATCCCGGTATGGAAGACTCTTCCTGCGGACTCCGGCAGGCTCCTGATCATCAACCTGGATCATCCGGAACTTCCTTGGAAGCACGTTTCCAGAAGCATTCAAGAAGTCTACGACTTTTCCCTCTGCATGGACATCCGCCTGCGCCGGGGAAATGCCTCCGCATCCGCTTTCCCGAACTACTTTGAACAAGACCTTCCTGTCGTCGTCAGCCCTAAACCCATGCAGGAAATAGAAAATTCAAACCATCTGGTCATGGAAATCCCCGTCTCTGACAACTCCGCCCCTGCCAGCAACTCCAGCCAAAAAACATTTTCCTACCCCTTCACGGAATCCATCCGGTCGCGCGACCCGGCCAGAGGAATCTACCAGCTCACCTGGTGGCGCATTCAAAAAGAAACGGATGCGGCCGCCCGGGAAAATGACCTCACGGCTTTTGCTGCGGCGGCGAATGCCGATATCCGGCAACGCAGGGCATTCATGTTCCATGTTGACGATGATATCCCCTGCGGAGAGGTGTTCCGCTATCTCCATGCCATCAAAGAGCCGTCCTCCCTGGTCGGAGTAGGTTTCAACCGGCCCGAAGCTTCTTCAGGCAAAGAACCGTGATTTCTCTCCTTTTTCATCTCACCCTCCAGCATGACACGTCCATTATTTGAAACTTTTGGAGATGGCTGTACAACCCCTGCATGAACCGGACGAGAGATGAATTGGCGGCGGCAGCCATTCCATCGGTCAAAGTCCCTCTCTGGACCCGGGACTATATGCTGGCCTGTTGCGCCAACCTCATGATGGGACTGGCCTTCTTCGAGCTGGTTCCCGTTCTTCCGCTGTACCTGACGGGCCAGCTTCAGGTTTCCTCCGGCTGGCTGGGCTGGATCATGTCCATTTACGTGCTGGCGGCCATCCTGTCCCGCCCCTGGTTCGCACACCGGGTGGATTCCGGAGACCGCAAAAAGATTTATGTTACGGTTTACATCCTGCTGGCCCTGTCCTTTTCCGGATACGCCGTTGCCGCCACGGCCCTGATGTTTTTTGCGACGCGCTTTATCCAGGGGCTGATCTGGGGCGGCATGACAACGTCCGGCCCGACGATGGCGGTGGATATCATTCCACCGTCCCGCCGCGGTGAAGGTTTGGGCTTTTTCGGGATGACGATGACGCTGGGCATGTGCCTGGGTCCCGTGATCGGCCTCCAGGTGTACCAGCAGTACGGCTTTTACGTGATTACGTGGAGCTCCCTGGTACTGTGCCTGGCCGGAGCGGGCATTGCCTCGCTTATCCGCGCCCCCAAACGTCCCGTTCAGGAACCCGTGCAGGAAACACCTAAAAAGGTGCTGGACCGGCTCGTGCTGCGTGTGGGCATTCCTCTGGCGGTCAACGTCATGATCGCTTCCTTTTCCTATGGCGTAGTGGCCGTTTACTCCGCCTTGTACGGCAAAATGTACGGCTTCAAGTACGCGGGCCTGTTTTACGCTTTGATGGGAATCGGCATGCTGGTCTCGCGGTTCATGGTGGGCAGGCAGATCGACCGCGGCCGCGTGGCGGAGCTTTCCGTCATTTCCCTGGGCATTCTGACGGCCAGTTTCGCCGCTCTGGCCCTCTTCCCGCTGGAATGGGTGTATTACACCTCCGCCATTCTGATCGGCTTCGGATTCGGCATCTTCATTCCCACCTTCCAGACCATGAAGCTGAACATGGCGGACCGCGGCCACCGGGGGGCCGTCAATTCCACCTTCTTCACAGCGTTCGACATCGGCGTAGGAACGGGCATGTTCTGCGGAGGCAAGATTTACGCGTACCTGAACCTGAACTGGGCCTTCGGCATAGGCGCGTTGCTGAACCTGCTGGCCATTGTCTATTTCTACCGCATATCACTGGACCATTACCGGAAAAACAAGCTGGGCGTGGACTCCGACTGAAGCGCCCGGACACCCTCGGTCAGACCTGTCTCGAAACGGCAAAGGCCTCGATCACTTTTCCGGCGGAAGGCCGTACGCGCAGCAGCCGCGGATTCCAGGCCAGGGAAATGCTGCGGGCCAGGCCCTCCAGCGCGGGATGGGTGATCTTGAGAAAACCCTTTCCCAATTCCCCCTCCGCCATGCAGGGCAGAATTGCCATGAAGGCGCCGCTTTTCAACATGCGAGCCGCAAAGGGGAACGACTGTGTTTCACACTGCACCCGCAGGTCTATTCCATATTCCATGCAGCTCCGTTGCAGGGAGGCATAAAACCCTGAACCGCCGGCCAATGTTGCCAGAGGCAACGTTTCCATCAGACGGGGAAAATCCGCGGACGTCCCGCTTGCCCCCTTCCCTGCCAGCGCCTCAGGAACATACAGCGCATAGTCCATGGACCGGATCACCCGGCTTTCCAGTCCTTCCGCCGCCAGCGCGCTGGTGCGGACAATGCCGAAGTCCACATCCATATTCTGGAGCCTGAGAGGAACGTCGCTGTTGCGCAGGTTTTGCAGGGCAAACAGCCAGGGCAATCCGCGCTTCTGCATCTCCGCCAGCACGGGCGCCGCAATCCACGCGTGAAGGCTGTCGCCGGCCCCGATCGTGAAGCGGTACGGCATGTTCCGGCTGCGGCTCTTAAAATCGTCCAGCAGGCACAGGCTCTCATGGGCGCGCCTTACCAGCTCCCACCCGGAGCGGGTGAGCACCAGCACCTTTCCGCGGCGGCGCGTCAATTCTACGCCGAAAAACTCCTCCAGCTCCTTGATCTGCCGGGAATACAGACTCTGCCGTGCACTGTCGCCGCGGGCAGCTGCGGCAATGCTGCCCGCCCGGGCAACTTCAATCAGGGTCTTCAATCGGTCCAGGGATAATCCGCGTTCGGAAAAAAGATGCTCAAACATGACTATATAGTCATACTACATGCATCTTCCTATAATGCAAGAGTCAGAAAATACGTTATGGTCACGAAGTCACAGGACACCGCCGCCCGCACTTCATGCACGCCATCGCGGCGCCCTTCAACCATAGAAATGAGACATATGATCACCATCAACGGAAAATACACGGAAGCCCGGGTGTTCACGGATGAACTGGAAGACCTGGCACGCACCCAGATCAAGGACGTTTGCCACCACCCCGCCTTTGAAGGAAGCCGGGTGCGCATCATGCCGGACGTCCACGCCGGGGCCGGCTGCGTGATCGGATTCACCGCGGAATTGAAAACGGACAAGGTGATTCCCAACCTGATCGGCGTGGACATCGGCTGCGGCGTACTCACGGCGCGTCTGAACGCTCTTCCGGATTTTGCCGAGTTTGACGCCCGTCTGCGCGAACGCGTACCGTCCGGCATGCACGCCCGTTCTTCAGTCCACCAGGCCCTGCTGGACGATCCTGAACTGGATGAAGAGATCGCCCGCATCTGCGTGGACGTTCTGAGGACGGACAAGGACAGGCACCGCCGTTCCATAGGTTCCCTGGGCGGCGGCAACCACTTCATTGAAATAGCACAGGGAGACCGGGACACCTACCTGTGCATCCACTCCGGATCCCGCAACTTCGGATTGAAAATAGCGGAATACTACCAGAAGCTGGCCACCGCCACATGCCCGAACGAATACCTGGTCCAGCGCAAGAAAGGGCTCTGCTACCTGGAGGGGGAAAACACGCTGAATTACATGCGGGACATGAAAGTAGCCCAGCGCTTTGCCGCACTGAACCGCCGCGTGATGCTGCACGAACTGATGGACAATGCAGAAGGACTGGAAAGCTTCGACACCGTCCACAACTACATCGCGGAAGACAACATCATCCGCAAGGGCGCTGTCCAGGCCTCCGCGGGCTGCAAGCTCATCGTGCCCCTGAACATGCGGGACGGCTCAGTCATCTGCATCGGCAAGGGGAATGAGGAATACAACAACTCGTCCCCGCACGGGGCAGGCCGTAAAATGTCCAGAAAGAAAGCCAAAAGCAGCATTTCCCTGGAAGAGTTCGAGGCCTCCATGCAGGGCATCTTCTCCACCTGCGTCTCCCGCGCCACGCTGGATGAAGCGCCCATGGCTTACAAGGACGGAAACAGCGTGCTGGACAACATCCATGAAACGGCGGAAATCGTGGAACGCATCCGCCCCGTGTACAACTTCAAGTCGCCTGAATGGTAGACGCCCCGCCGCCCGCCCCTCCCGGAAACGTCCTGTTCCGGGAGGGGTCCGGGGACTTCCGAACGACGTTTAGGATTTACCGGCCTGGTAAATTAGCTTGTAGGGTTCCGAGGCCTGGATCGGAATGGCATATACCCTGGAGGTATCATTCCATTCCACTGAAGAAACATCAAATTGCTGGCGATCGTAATACCCCACCACCTTGCCGTTGGTCGTCACGCAGAAAGCCGCGGCATTTTCCCCGTTCCTGACCACGATCATGCTGCCTTTCCTGGTGGCGGAAACGGAAGAACTGAGCCGGGCGTTTTCCTTGTACTTGGTCCAATAGCCATTGAGCTCGGAACCGTGCAGGTTCTTTCCCCATAAATTCACCGTCTTCCCGTGCTGGTGCAGGAAAGCGATGCGGAACTTCGGCTTGGGATACCTCTTGGCGGCAATGCGCGCCTTGGAGGCGCGGGCCATTTCCTCCGTCATCTTAAAACTGTACTCCCCATACTGGTTCCCTTTATAGTCGATGGGAACAAACCAGTTGAAGATCTCGAAATCCTCCGTGAAGTCCGTTTTGGAGACATTGCAAACGCGTTCATACCACGCCAAATGGGCTTCAGAAACCTCATACTGCTGTTTGGCAAGAGGCTTGCGCCGCAATGACTCGAACAGGACGGGATAAAATTCCGGATTGATCCCCAGCTTGTGGAAGTACAGGTAGAAGGAATATTGGGCAAAGCCCCATTTCGCCCATCCATTGATATCGTGAAAGGGCTTTCCCTTCACGACGTCCTCCAGCAGGTACTTGCAGGGATTCTCCATATCCGTGGCCCGTTCGTTGCCATTGATCCGGTTGGCCACCTGGTCCAGAATCAGTTGCGCGAAGAAATTGTTGGAGCTTTCCGACATACTGCGCCAATTGAACGGATGCTGGTAGCAGTGACCGATTTCATGGCCTATCCCCCAGAGGCGGTTTCCCTGAAGCACGCCGGGCGCTATCACTTCATTCTTCATCGTGTTGCCGTTATCACCGATGCTGTAGCCGCAATAATACCAGGTGGCGAACATGTGGACGCCGTTGCCCACGGAGACGCCAAGCTGACGGTTATTGTGCGGCTGGGGATATTTGTCAAAGCCCATGATCTTCCACATGGCCTTGACGCTTTCATCCCATGTCTGGACGGACTTCGTAATGGAATCCGGACTGTAGGCCCTGAGGTATTCCGTATGAAGAATCATCATGGAATAACGCCCCACGATGTCAAACATGCTGTGGGGAGCCTTGCCGATCATCCGTTTCCAGTCCTTGTCCGTATGCCTGGTGACATCAAAATACCCGTTCACCGTTCCGCTGCCTACGGGAATATGGACGGTTATGGGTCGCTTGGGCTTGCTGATATCTGTATGGTACATCACATACAGCAGCCCTGAACGGGAAATTTTGATCTTGTTGATTCCTTTGTCAAGAGGATAGGCGGAGGATTCTATTCCCGCCGGGGAAACGGAAGCCAGGGCAATGTCTTCCCCATGCGTGGGCCCGACGAACACCAGAATTTCATCCCCTTCCTGCGCTACGATCCCGGTAGGATTGTCAAATTTATTCAATGCGTTGATGTTTCTTACTTTCGCAGCAAATTCGGGATGGCTGTAAGCCCTGTAGGAAGCGATGCGGAATTCCTTGTCCTCATATCGTCCGGATTTCAGCTTTCGCGCCACTATCTGGAGAAACTCCGGCAATGCCTTGAGATCCGCCAGCGTGCACTTGGGATTCAGGGAGGAACAGGACGTGTCTTTGAATACTTTCAGCACTTGCCGGTTGAGGCCGGATTCAGGTTTCTGGTAAAAACCTACTTCCCGCACAGTGAATGAAGGAGACGTCCCTTCCGGATAATCCACCTCCATCCTGATTTTCTGCACCTTCTGGAGCGGTGTCTTGAATTTGACGATCCTGGAACCGCCCAGATTGAACTTGCCGAGCTTCCGCCAGGAGGATCCCGTCATGACAGAAAGGGACACTTCGTTGAAATTGGCTCCGGAGAAAGACACGTAATGAAGGGTGGACGGTTCAGCAAGCTCAAACTCTCCCTCCACGTGCCTCGCACCGGGCGCATGCCAGTTGGCGGACTCCAGGGAACCGTCTATCGCCTGGTTCACGGAATGGCCGGAAGAATAGGGGGACTGGGGGGAGGAAGCCTTGTTCACCTTCAACGCAATGTCCGCGGGGACATCCAGGGCAGGATAATCTTCAGCCGGGGAAATCCCTGAAAAGAATACTGCCAGAACGGCAAGCAGAACCGTCAGCCGGCCTGCGGAAACAATGGATAGGAGTTGAACATTCATTGGACTGCCCCATTTTACACGTTTTTCATCTCTTTCTTTCACCAAAAAACAACAACAGCAAAAAGACCACATGTCCATTCTTCTTCTCCCATCTTCACCTCTCCCTATTTCCGGATGGACAATACGCATCCCTCCATGCCATGCTGTGAAGCCGTCCTCCACCGGAACGCAGACTGCATGCAGGTAAAAAACACATTCGGCAAATGGTGTGCCATTCTGGCTGTTCCCATATTCCTTCTGGGCACGGCGGTATTCTCCTTCCTGTGGAATATCCCGTTCGACAAGCTTTCCGCCCTCCGTTCCGGGGAATCTCCCCCTGCAATCCTTTTCCGGGACGGACCGTCCCCTTCCCCCTGTCCGGCGGATTCATCCCTCCTCCCCTGCATTCTGCCGGTAGTGAATCATTATGTGGGCGGCATCAACAACTGCGGCCATGTTGATTTCACTTCATATGCCCCCGCAGAAGCGGAAATACGGCTGGATCACCTGATCATCGGAATGAATGCCGACAAGGTAATTTTCAATTTCCGGACCAAATACGGCTTTTATCTCCAAACAAGCCGGAAACCCACCGCGCGCGACCGGGCCATTTACGAATGGTTAAAAAACCTGCCGCGCACCAGGAGCACCCCCGGGCGGAAATCTTCCGCTGACATTCGCGGCGAACACAACAGCGACAGCATTGTCTAACTTCATAGCCTTCCACAAAATATCCGGACACATTCCGGAAGGCAAACGCAGCAATATGGTTATGAAACGTATCTACCACGGTCCGTGGCCCCTGGCTGGCTTGGCATTCGCCATCCTGGCGGCCGTGGCCATGCTTTCCCTGCTTTCCTGCGGAGAAAACGGCCATGCGGACAACAGCAAACATCATATGGACAACAAGAATTTGAAGACAATTTACCTGGCGGGCGGTTGCTTCTGGGGGGTGGAAAAATATCTTTCCCTGATTCCCGGAGTTAAAAAAACGGAAGCCGGCTACGCCAACGGCTCCACCGCCAATCCTACGTATGAGGAAGTATGCAATAAGGGAACAGGCCACGCGGAAACGGTTAAAGTGGTATACGATCCGGACGAAGTCAGCCTGCCCTTCCTGCTGGAACAATACTATGCCGTCATTGATCCCGTCTCCGTCAACCGACAGGGAAACGACTCAGGAGTACAGTACCGCACGGGTATTTACTACACGGATGAAAAAGACAAGCCTGTCATAGAAATGTCCTTGAAACGCCTCCAGCAGCACTTTAAGCAGCCCCTGGCCATTGAAATCCAGCCCCTCAAACAGTTCTCCAGGGCGGAAGAATACCATCAGGACTACCTGAACAAAAACCCCGGCGGCTACTGCCACATTCCGGCCTTCCGCTTCCGGGAAGCCAGCCAGGCCAAAGAGGCCAAACCCGTTTATCAAAAGAAATCGGATGAAGAACTGCGGAAGTCCCTGACTTCGGAACAATTTGCCGTCACCCGGAAAAACGCAACGGAACCCCCCTTCCGGAATGAATATTTCAACAATGACCGTCCCGGCATCTACGTGGACATAACTACAGGAGAGCCCTTGTTCCTTTCCACGGATAAATTTGATTCCGGCTGCGGATGGCCCAGCTTCAGCCGCCCTATCAAGGAAGGCTTGATTCAGGAAAAACAGGACTTTTCACACGGCATGAACCGCACGGAAGTTCGCAGCAGGACGGGGGATGCCCACCTGGGCCACGTGTTCCCGGACGGTCCCAAAGAACGCGGCGGCCTGCGCTACTGCATCAACAGCGCTTCATTGAAATTCATTCCGGAACAGGACATGGAAGCCCAGGGTTATGGAAGATACGTTCCCCTCCTGCAAAATAACTCCGGAAAAGATCAATAGAACGCGGGATAACAACCGCTGCATTCAGAACCATATTTCCGGCAGGGTTACGGAGAAGGTTCTATGGTTGCATGCCAGCCGGTACATTTGCCGCGCGTCGTGTCACCACTCCGAACAACAGTGCAGACAAAGTCGCCCACGGGACGGCTTCCACAAGCCGTATTTTTCTCCACAGAACAGCCAAAGCAGGCGGAATTGTTACAGAGTGAAAGCAGATGCCGTATTTCCATCACTCTAAATCTTAACAATCATTCTCATGCGCCAAAAACAACGGGTGCGTACATGATGGAAATCCATTCATGCCGCTGCCGGCCGAATTCGGGAACCGTTCAACCGGCAGTAAGGCATGGAGGAGGGTTTGGGTTGTTGGGAGCAATGCGACTTGCGGTACAAAACCGATTATCTTCATACGTTCCTATTTTGATAGCGGCAGCCGGGTCGATTTTGTGTAAAAAATCTTCTTTTATCTTTTTTTCATGCTCTCATATGTCATTCATTATATTAATGCAATAAATCTATTATGGAAATAATTAACAAATACCCTCCTGACTTCGGGGTTCCGCAATGAACAAATATCCCCTATTTCATAAGAAAACTTCAGCGAACGCAAGAAGGTTTCCAGACGGAAAACCTGCCCCTTCTTGCGGGAAGTCCCGGTCTTTTCCATCTTTCCCGGTTCCATTAGTATGCGCAGTTTTTCCGGACCTTTTTCTGAGAATAAGGAATACCGCAATAAATCATGGAGAGTGAGATTCCAGAAAAACGGCCAAATCAAGGCTTGTCAGTAAAACCAGCACCTCCGGCAGATCATTCAGTTCGTTCTCCTGTTCTAATGGGAGAACTCATTGCTTCCTCCTCATCAATAAAAAGCAGATGTCGTCTGCGGCCATTTTTTCCCGTTACGGCACAATCTTCACGGGAGTTCCGACCTTGACGGTTTTAAAAAGCGGCACACAGGAGGAACGCGTCATGCGGATGCAGCCGTGAGACTGGGGCGTCCGGAAGACGGGCCCCACATGCATCCCGATTCCGCCATCCGTCAGGCGCATGAAATAAGGCATGGAGGCATCATACAAGTTGGAAACATGGTGAACTTTCTTTTCCGTAATGTTAAAATGCCCAAGCGGCGTCTTGTGTGTAGAAGTCCCTACGCAAACGGGAAAATCCATGGCAACTTCATCGCCTACCATCAGCTGCCCCCTCTGGGCGCTCCGGCTTATCACCACACGTGTATTGCCGGATCTGGCCTTCTTCATGATATCCGGGTTCATCCATTCATCATGCACTTCCGTATAATCCACGCCGGCTACCACAACCCGCGTATTGGGATTGTAGGATGCCATGGGCATCGTCAGTGGAACTACTCTCAAATTCTCCTCCGGCGGTCCCGAACAGGAAACCATCGCCAGCATTCCCGCCAGGGCGCTTCCAATGATTACCGAGCTTTTCTTTGCATTCATAATATTCAACTCCCTTTTATGAGTTGGACATATCACAGACTTATTTTCAATGTTTCATGACGCATTCTGCCACAATCCTCACAGGCGTTCCAATGCGGATTTTATTAAATAGAGCTGCACAGGACTCCCGCGTCATGCGAATGCAACCGTGAGACTGAGGCGTCCGGAAAACGGGCCCCGCGTGCAGCCCGATTCCGTCCCTGGTGAGTCTCATAAAACACGGCATTGCCAAACCGTACAGGTCCGAATAATGGTCCTTGTCCTTCTCCAGTACGGTAAAAGTTCCTGCGGGGGTAGGATGATCCCGGTCCCCGGTGCAAACGGGAAAATCCATCACTACCTGTTCATTTGCGTACAGCCGTCCCCGCTGGCTTCCCAGATAAATAACTACATGGAGCACCCTGGCATCCACTGCTTTCAGCAAATGACGGTCAGACCATTGTTCCATGCTTTCCGGGTACCCTTTGCGGGCTACGAATTCCGTATGGGTTTCCAGATGCTCCCCCTCCATAGCAGCATGAACCGTGCCGGGGACCAACAGCAGAATCAGTAATGGCAAATAAGGCAGAAGTTTCATGGGAAGCCGCTTATGGCACTATCCCATTCCCCCGTAGAGAGGGCAAGTTCATTTTTCCGGCATGCAAGCTTCTTTTATCCTCTGCTCTCCATGACCGGACCGGAAAGCCCCGTTCTGCATTACCTCCCTGTTGCCAACACCGCTACAGGCACGGGAGATTGCGCACAACCGTAAACACCACAAGCACCCCTGCTCCTGCCAGCAATGTCCGGTTAAACACGCGCCTGTTCCGGATAAAAAAAAGGGTTCCCAGCCACACCAGGGTCGGAACCAGCAGGATATTGTACTTCAAGGAATCCGCGCAGTGCCCGTGCAAAAGGGCATGGAGAGCCCGGGTGGAACCGCAGCCATAACAAAGCCACCCCGTGGTTTTGTAAAAAGGGCACTCCGGCAGCCAGCTGGAGCGGGAGGGATCTCCCGTAAACACGAGCACGCCGCACGCCAAGGCAAGGAGCGCCCCATACAAGGCAAACAATTTCATGCGTTGGGGAAGCCTGCGAAATGCCCTTATTCCGCAAGCCTTAAATTCATCTGCACTTCCTGCCGTCTTACCAGCGGCCACGGAGCATGAAAGCTCCCACCATCATGAGTACGCTGATGATAATGGCAATGACACTCATGGTCCTTCCACTGGTGTTCTTCGGGTATTTGCTCATGCCGATAATACCAAGGACAAGACCTACGAGACTGCACAAGACAGAAAAGACAAGGGCGCAAATAGCAAGGGTGTTATTCGGCCTGACCGGCTGAGACATATGTTCCATATCCATTTCTTGAAAACATTGGTTAAGTACGGTTACGACATTAATCCTTTCCCCCATGTTCAACGCAATAACGTCTTGGTATGCCAGCAATTTGTCAGTCCTCCCCCCAGGCGGCTACCTTCCTCCGGCGGGAATCAGGCACGTTGCCGGTCTGGAAAAAAGGCATCTTCCCCTCCGTGAACAGGAAAATCCTTCTTTCGCCGCACAGAATCCTTGCCTTATTGTCTTTGACCTGTATAGTACCCGCGACTGCCAGCAGGGCAGCCGTCTGTTTATTGTTAACCGCTATTCAGCACATGACCCAGATCGCCAAAAGCACGTTCACCACGGGAGCCGGAACCCCGGGACAGTTTTATTCATTGCCCGCCCTGGCGGAAAGCGGCTACCCGCGCCTCAACCGCCTGCCCGTTTCCATCCGGATCGTGCTGGAATCCCTGCTCCGCAATTGCGACGGATTAAAAGTGACGGAAAAGGATGTGGACAATCTGGCCTCCTGGAACGCGAAAAATCCCGGTTCCTATGAAATCCCGTTCACCGTAGCCCGCATCGTTCTCCAGGACCTGACCGGCGTTCCCCTTCTGGTGGACCTGGCCGCCATGCGCTCCGCTGTGGCCGGACTTGGAAAAGACGCCTCCGTTATTGAACCGCTGGTGCCCGTGGACCTGGTCGTGGACCATTCCGTGCAGGTGGACTGGGCGGGCCGCACGGACGCTCTGGAAAAAAACCTGGACATTGAATTCCAGCGCAATGCGGAACGTTATGAATTTCTCAAATGGGGCCAGCAGGCTTTTCAGACCTTTTCCGTGGTTCCCCCCTCCGTGGGCATCGTCCACCAGGTGAACCTGGAATATCTGACGCCGGGCGTCATGGAAAAGGACGGCGTTTATTTCCCGGACACTCTCGTGGGTACGGACTCCCATACCACGATGATCAACGGTATCGGCGTGGTAGGCTGGGGCGTGGGCGGTATTGAGGCGGAAGCCGGCATGCTGGGCCAGCCCGTCACTTTTCTGGTGCCGGAAGTCGTGGGCGTTCACATGACTGGAAAGCTCCGGGAGGGAGTCACGGCCACAGACCTGGCCCTGCATGTTACCAAAATGCTGCGCCAGCACGGCGTGGTGGGCAAATTTGTGGAGTTCTTCGGAGAAGGCGCCGCGGCCCTGCCGCTGGCGGACCGCGCCACCGTGGCGAACATGGCCCCGGAATACGGCGCCACCATGGGCTTCTTCCCGATGGACGAACAATGCTCCGACTACCTGCGCCAGACCGGCAGAAGCGAGGAATCCATCGCCACATACGAAAACTATTTCAAGACACAGAACCTCTGGGGCATGCCCCGCAATGGAGAGCTGGACTACACGGACCAGCTGGAGCTGGATCTTTCCACGATCCAGCCCGCCGTTTCCGGCCCCAAACGTCCGCAGGACCACATCCGTCTGGACTCCATCAGGGACAGCTTCCGCAGCATGGTCAGCGCACCCATTACGGAAGGCGGTTACGGAAAAACGGAATCCCCCTCCGTAAAAGTGACCATGCACTCCCCCGCGGGCGTTCCCGTTCCGGTGGAAGGCTTCAGTCAGGAAGCCGAGCTGAAGGATGGCAGCATCCTCATTGCCGCCATCACCTCCTGCACCAATACCTCCAACCCCGGCCTGATGCTGGCCGCCGGGCTTTTGGCCCAAAAAGCCGTGAAACTGGGGCTTACGGTCCCCTCCCACGTAAAAACATCCATCGCTCCGGGTTCCCGCATCGCTTCCGACTACTTCGCCGCGAACGGACTCCAGGCCTCCCTGGACGCCCTCGGCTTTGAAACCGTCGGCTACGGCTGCACCACCTGCATCGGCAACTCCGGCCCCCTGAACCCGGAACTGGAACAGGCCGTGAAGGAAAACAACATCATCGGCGCCTCCGTGCTGTCCGGCAACCGCAACTTTGAGGCGCGCATCCATGCCTCCATCAAAACCAACTTCCTGATGTCGCCGCCTCTGGTCGTCGCTTTCGCGCTGGCGGGCCGCGTGGACATTGACTTCCAGAAGGAACCCCTGGGTACGGACAAAAACGGCAAGCCGGTATTCCTGAAGGACATCTGGCCCAGCTCCGCGGAAATTGCGGAAGCCGTCGCCAAATCCCGCAACCCGGAGGCCTACCGGGAGCTTTACACCATCACGCCGGACAAGAACCCGCGGTGGGCCGCCGTCCACGCCCCCTCCGGTTCCGTCTTCCAGTGGAATGAAAACTCCACCTACATCCAGAACCCGCCCTTCTTCTGCGGCTTCAACGGACAGACCCGCACGCTGGCGGACATTACAGACGCCCGGCCCCTGGGCATCTTTGGCGACTCCGTAACCACGGACCACATCTCCCCCGCCGGAGCCATCCGGGAAACGGGTCCCGCCGGTCTATACCTGCAATTCATGGGCGTCTCCCGGAACGACTTCAACTCCTTCGGCTCCCGCCGCGGCAACGACCGCGTCATGACCCGCGGCACCTTTGCCAACGTCCGCATCAAGAACCTGATGGTGGACGGAACGGAAGGCGGCTACACGCTGTACTTCGGGAACAGGGAAATCCCGGCCCCGGACAAGAACATCCCCGCCTCCGCGGGCTCCCCCGCCTTCATTTACGATGCCGCCATGGCCTATGCCCGTGATAACACCCCCCTGATCGTCATCGGCGGGGAAGACTACGGCATGGGCTCCTCCCGGGACTGGGCGGCCAAGGGAACGAACCTGCTGGGCGTGAAAGCCGTGGTAACCAAGAGCTTTGAACGCATCCACCGTTCCAATCTCATCGGCATGGGCGTACTGCCGCTCAACTTCGCCAACAAGGAGGATTACGACCGCATCGCTCCGTTGAAGGATGTCACTTTCTCCATTCTCGGCCTGAACAACGGCATTGCCCCGCGCCAGCAGGTCACCCTGCGCGTGCAGCCCGCAGACGCTCCGGCCTTTGACATTCCCGTAGTCGTCCGCATTGACACCCCCATTGAAAAGGAATACTACTTGGCCGGAGGCATCCTGCAATACGTGCTTACGCAAATCCTTAAATAACCATTCCATACCGGGAAATCCGGTACGGAATTCGTGCAGACAGTCCGTGCGCCTCTTCCCGGAAGCGCGGGCTGTGCACGCACGCATGGCCCTCCCCGTTTCAAGGCAGGCATGACACGGCAACTTAGTTTGAGTAAACTAATTCCAAATTCTGCTTGCAATCGCTCCGGCCTGTTTCTAGAACAGGCACATGGAATACAGATCTTTTTGGACGGGCCTTCTTGCCGTGTTTGCGGCCCTGACATTCGCCGGCTGTTCCCAGAACGACAAAATGAGGCCGCCTGCCATCTCCTTCAAACCGCAAAACGCCCCGGTCGTGCCGCGCTCCATGAACCAGATGAGCCGGGAAGTAGGTATCCGCGTATCTTACATGCCCAAAAGCACTTATGCCCGGAAGCGGGCTTCCTCCATGACCCCCCGCTTCATCACCATCCACAGCACGGCCAACCCCAAGGGGGACGCCAACGCCCATTCCCGCTATCTGAACAGCGGCAAATCCCGCAGTTTGAACTGGCACTTCACGGTCGACCAGTTCGGAGCCTACCAGCACATTCCCACGACGGAAACAGGCCATCACGCGGACCATTCCGGTCCGGGAGACAAATACTCCGTAGCCATTGAAATGTGCGAATGCACCACCCATAACCCCGCCATCATCTACAACAAGACGGCCAAGCTGACCGCCCTGCTCATGCAACGGTACGGAGTTCCCCTGCGCAACGTAGTCCCCCATAACTACTGGTCCGGAAAAAACTGCCCCGCCCCTCTGATGACCAACGGGCGTCCCGGTTATAAATGGAGCTGGTTCATCTCCCGCGTGGACTACTATTACCGCTGCCTCCAGGCCGGGAAGTAGCCTCTCCACCCGTTTGCGATGCGGCTCCTGCATGCCGCTTTCATGACAATAAGGCCTCTTTACGCGCCCCGGCAAAGGGTGCTTCATGGAAAGCATGAGCACCATCACTTCTCCCGGAGATACGCACCGTCTGAACAACGGGCTGCCGATGCCCGGCATCGGTTACGGAACGTACCTGTCCCCTGACGACGAGGCCGGGGTCCGCTGCATCCTGGACGCGCTGGAAGCGGGCTACCGCCTGATAGACACGGCCAGCCTGTACGGCAATGAAGACACGGTGGGCCGCGCCGTGCGTGAAAGCGCCCTGCCGCGGGAAGAAATATTCATCACCAGCAAAATCTGGAACACGGACCAGGGATACGACAGCACCCTGAGGGCATTTGACGCCTCCATGCAGCTTCTTCAAATGGACTACCTGGACTTGTACCTGATCCACTGGCCCGTGCCCGCCGGGCATGCGGACGACTACCGGCAGCTCAACCGGGAAACCTGGAAAGCCATGGAACAACTCTACCGGGACGGACGGATCAAGGCCATCGGCGTAAGCAACTTCCTCCCCCACCATCTGGAGGCCCTGATGGACCGGGCCGAGGTTATGCCCATGGTCAACCAGCTTGAAATCAATCCCCGGTACCACCAGACAGCCACGGCCGCCTTCTGCCGGGAAAACGGCATCCTCGTGGAATCATGGGGGCCTCTGGCCAGGGGAGGCGCGCTGGAGGAACCGATTCTGCGCCGCATCGCGGACAAGCACGGCAAATCCGTCGCCCAGATTTGCATCCGCTGGGTGCTGCAACGCGGCATCGTGCCTCTGCCCAAATCCGCGCACAAGAACAGAATCCGTGCCAATCTGGACGTTTTTGACTTTTCTCTGGACGGAGAGGACATGGCCCTCATTGAAACGCTGGACGCTCCCGGCAACTATTCCATCCATCCGGATTATTTTCCCGAGGAATAATCTTCCCGGAAAAACATCCTCTTATCCGTTCCTCTTCCTGGCGGACTCCACCAGACGCTGCCGTGCTTCCAATTTGGCCCGAAACGCCCTTTCCCGTTCCTTCTCCTTTTCAGCTATGACCTTCTTCTCTGACTCCCGGAGCTCCCCGTACCGCAACGGGTCCATTCCAGCCTCGTTCTCCGGCCCTTCATGGTGGTAAACGGGCAGCCCGTCCGCAGCCAGACCCACATGGTAATAATGCTCATCCTTTACCTTGGGGTCCCGGCTCTTCTTGTTCATGCGGGAAATCATCACGGCGTACCCCAGGCCCGGAGCGTTCATGAGCTTCTTTTCCGCATCAAACAGAACGGCCACCCGGGCATTGTCGTATTCCAGCTTCATGACGCCGCAGACCATTTTCCCCTCCGCATTCCATTGGAAAGACAGAATCTTCCGGGTCAGGAAATTGGGTTTGCATGTCTCGTAGCCGCCCTTGACGGAATTCTTTGCCATACTCAGGGAATAATCAGCATTGCTGAAAGTTTTTGATTCACGGGCGGCAATCTTCTCCCCCGCCGGCAGAAGAGAGGATACCGGACCGCGCATTTCCGTCCGCGCCTCAAGGAGGTGTTTTTCCGGCGCCAGCAACCCCTTTCCCGTATCGTAGCAGGCGTAAACTTCTCCATTCTCCAGAATCATATCGAAATTTTTCGGACCCCCTCCACTCGCAGGACGGACTTGCGGACGGTAATATTCCCGTATCAGGAAGGGATTCCCTCTGATGGAAGTAAGGGAAGTCGTGCAGGAAAAACCGTCCACCTTCCTCATTCCCGCTACGGTCTTGGTGGCGGCTTTCCGGGCGGCCCCGCTGAATCTCGGGGATATGTCCCTTTCCACCGGAATCCAGGTAACCTTTTCAAGCTCTTTCATGATATACGGCCAGAACGTTTCCGCCAGCTTGATATCCCGCCGGGCTGTTGTTCCCGTCAGGGAACGGACCAGCGCGGCATCCTCCTCATCCAGGCGGTTCAAGGGAATCTCCACACGCTTGCGGCCCACCTTGACCGCCACTTTGGTTCCTGTACAGGACTGAAAAGTTCCCTTCACCACGTCTCCTAACTTGGAGACCCATTCCCGTTCTCCCGGGAAAGGATAATCTTCCGCCAGGCTGCAGCATATGCCGCACCACGCCAACATAAGGATTAATGCATGTTTCATCACAGGGAAAACGGGTTGCAGTTCCAGACTAGCACAAGGAAGAAGGGGAAAAAGCTTTTTCCACCCATCCCTCCGCCGCAGGCCAAGCGGAACCCTTCACGCCCCCGGCAAAAAGATGGTTGGAATCGCTGCTGCCGGAAAATCCGCCGTTAGAAAGCAGCCGCATCCGGCAGAAGGATGCTTCTCCTCTCAGCATTGCCGATTATCCTTTGTGCGGCAGGGGAAATCCGCAATCCATGCCTCTACAGGGAAAATTCCCTATTTCGACTTCGGTTTGCTTTCCTTCGCCTTTCCCTCTTTGGCATTCTTCCCGGAGGCTCCCGTTTTCCTGGCAGGGAACTTCTTTTCCCGGGGCGGGAATTCAAAGCCGATCTTGCCCAACTTGGCATTGAACACAAGATAGGCGTCAAACGGACGCTTGGTGCGCTGGGAAATGAATCCCTTCATCAAATCCGATTTGCCCTCCGAAAGGATCTTCAACACCTGGTCCAGGGGAATTTCACGGCCCAGGATGGTGCGGGCCACGGAAACGGGAGTATGTTCCTTCCCTACTGTCAGGGTAGGCAGTTTCCATGCCTTGGCGGTTTCCATCACGTCGTGCTCTCCCATACCGGGAACGGTGACGCTGGCGGCCTTCACGGCTTCTTCATTAACCGTCGACTCGTCCTCCTCCCTGGCGGGGAAGTACAAGGCGGCGCGGCACTTGTCGTTAAGTTCCAAACCTGCCTCAAAGGGCTTGCCGAAGCGGGATGTAAATCCTTGCAGAATCCCCGTCTTGCCGTCCACAATCAGGGTCTTCAACTCTTCATCCGCCATTTCGCGGCCGGAAATCACCTTGCGGATGCTGAACTTGCAGGAACGGCAGGAAACTGCATCCAGCGTATTCTTCAGACCGTGGACATGGCAACACGGGCAATCCAGGTCGATTTCCGGCAGTTCCACCTGCTGCTGGGCTTCCTGGAAGTCATGGACGCGCTTCACAATCTCCCCGGTTAGCTTCTTGATGCCGTCCATGAAGGATTCCCGGCCCAGGGACGCCTGCTCCATCTGCTTGAGCTTGTATTCCCATTCTCCGGTCAGGCTGGGGGATGTCAGAGTTTTCAGACCGATGCGTTCCAGCAGGGCGATCAATTCAATGCCGCGCCGCGTTGCCAGCAGGTCCCTGCCGTCGCGGGCAATGTATTCCTGGGAAATCAGACCTTCAATGATAGAGGCGCGGGTGGCGGGCGTACCCAGGCCGCGTTCGCTCATGGCGGCAGCCAATTCTTCGTCATGCACCAGTTTTCCGGCACCTTCCATGGCGGCCAGCAAGGTGGCTTCATTATAGCGGGCCGGGGGCTTGGTCATGGCGTTGCGTATCTCGATTTCGCGCACGGCAGCCTGTTCGCCGTCCTGCACCGGCACCAGTTCCTCCTTGGAGGAGCTGCCGGTCTTGCGGCCGTACACGGCCTGCCAGCCGGGTTCCACGAGCACGCGCCCCGTGGTCAGGAAGGCGTCCGTGACGCCGTCCCGATGGTCGATAAGAGTGGTTCGTCTGGTATCTTCAAAAACAGCGGGAGGGAAGAAAACGGCCAGGAAACGCGCCATGACCATTTCAAAAAGCTTCTGCACGTCGCCGCTCAGTTTTTCGATCTTGCCCGTCGGAATAATGGCGAAGTGGTCGCTTACCTTCTTGGTGTCGAACACGCGTCTGTTGGGCTTCACCCGCTTGTTATCCAGAATGTCTCTGGCAAAGGGGGCGAACTCCGCATTCTCCTCAGCCACGGCGCCGACAATGCCGTACACCTTGCCCAGATAATCTTCCGGCAGGTAGCGGGAATCCGTACGGGGATAAGTCAGCACTTTGTGCTTTTCATAGCACTCCTGGGCCAGCTGGAGCGTCCTTTTGGCGGAAAAGCCGTAACGGTTGGCGGCCTCCCTCTGGAGGGAAGTCAAATCGTACAGCAGAGGGGCAATCGTCGTGACGGGCTTTTTTTCTTCCGTTACCGTACCGGACTTGCCCCGGCAGCGGTCGCGGATGACGGTGGCCAGCGCCGAATCCCAGATGCGCTCCGCACGGGAATGGGGATTGTCGTTCTTCTTCCAGTCACGGTCAATCCAGCGGCCGGAATAAACTCCGGATTGAACGCCGAAATCCGCCCACACCTCGGAATAGGGTTCCGGTTCAAACGCCTGGATCTCCAGTTCGCGCTGCGTCAGGATGGCGAGCGTCGGCGTTTGGACGCGTCCGGCGGGCGTTACGCTGAACCCTCCGCGGGATTGAAGAATGGTCAGGGCGCGGGTGCTGTTCAGGCCTATCAGCCAGTCGGACTCGGAACGGCAGACGGCGGCGTTGGTCAGCGGCTGCATGTCTGCCTCGCTGCGCATGCTGTGCCAGGCGTTCAAAATGGCCTCGTCCGTCATGGACTGCATCCAGAGGCGGCGCGCGGGCTTTGTCCACTTTCCGTACCGCACCAGGTTGTGAAAAATCAATTCCCCTTCGCGGCCGGCATCGCATGCGTTGACGATTTCCGTCACATCCTTGCTCTTGGCAAGCTGAAGAACCTTTTTCAAACGGTCTTCGGACTGCTTGATGGGCTCCAGTTCAAAGGACTTGGGAATGACGGGCAGATAATCGAACTTCCAGGGAAGCGACTTGCCGCCCTCCGTCATGGGCTTCTTCTGCTCCAGAAGATGGCCTACGGCGGAGGTGATGATGGCTTTGTCGTTCTGGTAAAAGGAACCGGACTTGTCACGGGTGAATTTTCCAAGCTCTTTGCCGAGAACTCTCGCCAAATCAGTGGCTACGCTCGGCTTTTCTGCTATAATTAAGGTTTTGGACATATGAAAGGCTCGGAAAGATGAAAATAGTGGAAAATACGTGCACGTCAAAAACCGCTCCTGGCGGCGCGTTGCATCTGGAGGTGAATTCCTACTCCCCTACCCCCCATCCTTGTCAATCACCAATTATGTATCTACGGAAAAAGTGCCCCTTTATGTCAGGATTAAGGGCATTTCCGCTATTTCTCACACGGTACAGCCTCGCTGTTCCCTTGCCAGCCGCGCAGCCGCATGCTATGAAACCGGATGATGAAAAGAAGCCTTTTTCCCGTTCTGTTTCCGGCCTGCATCGCCCTGCTGGCGGCCTGTTCCCCTACGCCGTCCGACCGCATCGCCAAAAACATGCCGGTTTACCAGCAACTGCCAAAGGAACAGCAAGTCAAAGTAGCACGGGGAGAACTGGAAAAAGGAATGAGTCCGGAGGCCGTCCTTCTGGCCTGGGGGGAACCGGAACAGAAAATGGCGGGGTGGAGCAACGGCAAAAATACGGAACGTTGGATTTACACGCGTAGCGGCACAGGCTGGTCCCTGGGGCTGGGCGGGGGCGGATTCCGCGGCAGGGACTCCGGCGTCGGTACCGGAGTCGGCGTAACCATGCCGCTGGGAGGCAGGCCTCCCATTTCATACAACGTCCTGTTTGAAAACGGAAAAGTCGTCAGTTGGGAAGCCGTCAAGGGCTTCTGACACATCGGCGTCCCAAGACGGAACCATGCGCCAGAAGGCACGCGGAGCCACGGCCTTCTCCCCGTTACTTGCCGCAGGCCTTGAGGATGGCTTCCACCAGGCCGTTGATATCATGCTCCCTGGCCTTGATGGCAGGGGGATGTCCCAGTTCCTTTAAAGTATCCGTAGTCACGGGGCCGATGCTGGCCGCCTTGCACCCGGCCGGCCAGGGCAGTCCGAGCTTGAAGAAATTCTCCGCCGTGGAGGAGCTGGTGAACGTCACGATGTCCGCCCCCGTCTCCCGGAAGACAGCCTGGGCTCCGGCCACATCATCCGTCTCCGGTTCCGTTTTATAAGCTACGCATTCGTCCACAATGGCTCCCATGGACATCAGGCCGTCGTAGATAACGCGGCGGGCGTCTTCCCCGCGTACCCACAGAAACGTGCTGTGTTCAATGGTGCCTATCTCCTCCCGGGCGTCCTTGAATGCCTTGACCAGCCCTTCCGCCACGTACTTCTTAGGCATGATATCCACAGCCAGCCCGTATTCCCGGAGCTTGGCTTCCGTCCCCGGCCCGATGGCGGCGATCCTGGCGCCCCCGATGCTCCGGATGTCCTTGTATACGGCAAAAAATGCCTGGAAGAAGCGTTCCACGCCGTTGGGACTGGAAAAAACAAGCCAGTCATAGGTATGGGCATGCACTACGGCTTCCGCAAATTCCCGCTTGTCCGTAGGGGGGGCGATTCGGATGGTGGGCATTTCCAGCACTTCCGCACCCAGGCGGCGCAGCCGGGAACTCAATTCCCCCGCCTGCGCCCGCGTGCGGGTCACCACGATGCGCTTTCCGAACAAGGGAAGGCGTTCAAACCAATCCAGATGGACGCGTTCCTCCACAACGTCCCCGATCACGACCACGGACGGAGCGCCCAGCCCGGCCTTCAACACTTTTCCGGGCAGTGTCTCCACCGTACCCGCCACGGTGCGCTGTCTCCCCGTCGTGGCCCATTGAATGGCGGCGGCAGGCGTAGAAGGGGTCTGTCCATAACCGATCAGGGCCTTGCATATTTCCTCCAGCTTCTGCATGCCCATCAGCATGACCTTCGTCCCCTGAGCCTCTGCGATTCCCTTCAAGTCCAAGGAAGACTCCTTCTTGTTCACGTCTTCATGGCCCGTAAACACGGTAAACTGCGTGCAATGCCTGCGGTGCGTCACCGGAATGCCCGCATAGGCGGGACCCGCAATGGCGGAAGTGATGCCCGGTACAACTTCAAAAGCAACGCCGGCAGCATTCAGGGCTTCCGCCTCCTCTCCCCCCCGGCCGAACACATACGGGTCTCCCCCTTTCAGCCGCACCACTTTTTTCCCATTGCGGGCCAGCTTGACCAGCAGGGCATTGATTTCCTCCTGCGGCAGCGCATGCCGGGAAGCTCTTTTGCCTACAAAAATCCTTTCACAGAAAACGGGCGCCCAATTCAGCATCTCTGCGGAACTCAGCGCGTCGTACACCAGCACTTCCGCCGTTTCCACCAGCTCCCGGCCGCGGACCGTAATCAGACCGGGGTCTCCCGGACCCGCTCCAAGCAAATAGACGATACCCTGTTGCATGTTGTCATTCAACCTCACGAACAGTCCCCTGGCGATAACAAACCCCGCCATACGCACACGTACGCTCGTAAAACGGAAACTGTTCCTGTGGATGGGGGAAAATTCCCGGAGACACCCCCTTCCAATCAAATCCGCCTCATTTTTCTGAGGGTAATGCGTGACGCAACTGTCACACGGAAGCCTGAAAAAAATCTTGTTTTTTTAATGAATACAATTATTGCATATGTTATGAACATTTCCGGAATTCTTTTACCAGTTCTCTGTGCCGCATTCATCGCATCCGGTTTTGCAGACATCCCGGCCTCCAATGTGCCCGCCCCCGTCAAAGCCCAAGTGCAGAACCAGTTTCCGAACGCCGGCGTCATCGAATGGGACTTTGACCATGACGAAGACGTCTATGAAGCGGAATTCCACATCAACGGCCTGGAATACGAGATGAAACTCTCCGCAGACGGCACCGTCTTCCTCATCAAGGCGGATGTTCCCCTCCAGAGCCTTCCTGCTCCGGTCACGGCGGCGGTCGCTAAGGACTTTCCGGGATACGCCCTGCGCAGCGCCAAACAAATCACCGTACGGGGAACCGTAAAATACCGCGTCGACTGCCGTTCGGAAAGCGCCGCCGTCCGAAAGCTGGAACTGTATTATACCCCGGACGGCAGGCTACTTTCCAAAAAAATTGACGACTGATCCTTCCCCAGGGGCATGAACCCTTGATGACAAACGGGCCGTACACTGACACGCCGCTCGCTGGAGTCAATGAAACCAGATGATATAAAGTCAAAACTGCAATGATTGAATTCTTCAACGTAAATATCCTTTCCTATTACGTGCAAAACGCGGAATCCGCTCCGCAGCATTCCTATACCATTTATTGGATCATCCTGCTGGGCTCCATGCTGCTCAGCTGGCTGGTCAGCGCGCGGATGAAAAGCCGTTTCAGCGAATACTCCCAGATTCCCATCCCGATGACGGGACGGGAAGTGGCTGAGCAAATGCTGAAAGACAACCACATCACGGACGTCAAGGTGACGTCCACCCCAGGCCATCTGACGGACCACTACAATCCGGCGGACAAGACCGTCAATTTGAGCGAATCCGTTTACAACTCCAACAGCATCGCGGCAGCGGCCGTGGCGGCCCATGAAGTGGGGCATGCCGTCCAGCACGCCCAGGCCTACCACTGGCTGGGACTGCGCTCCGCGCTGGTGCCCGTGGTGCAGCTATCCTCCAACCTGGTCGGAATCGTGCTGATGATCGGCATTGTCCTGCTGGCGATGGGCGGTTCCCCCTGGGTATTGGGGCTGGGCATCGGCCTGTTCGCCGTCACTACGATATTTGCTTTCATCACGCTACCGGTGGAATTTGACGCTTCCGCCAGAGCTCTGAAATGGCTGGACCGCTCACACCTGATGAACTATTTTGACCATGGCAAGGCCAAAAGCGCCCTCTTCTGGGCGGCCATGACCTATGTGGTGGGGGCTCTTTCCTCCCTGGCCATGCTGCTGTACTACGTGTTCATTTTCATGAACGCCAGGGGCAGAAACTGACCCCTGCGAACCTTCCGGACCGGCCCTCCGGCCGACCGGAAGGCCGGGAGGCCCGGCGTATGATGAAATGACATTGCATTTCCGCATGCAGCATATAAAATAAGGACGTGGCACATGGCGACACTACATTACCGGATTTGCAGGCAAGCGCCCTCAAGGCCTATCAAGCCATTCTTCTGGCGCGCGCCTTCGACACCAAAATTTCCAGCCTTTATAAAGCCGGAAAAATCACGGGCGGCGTTTATCTGGGCAGGGGCCATGAGGCCATTGCCGCCTGCGGCGGCGTTTTTCTTACCGCCGGCTACGACGTAATTGCGCCCTTCATCCGCGAACAGGCCGCCCGCGTCGCATGGGGGGAACCTATCATTGAGGCGGCACGCGCCTACCTGGGGTCCGCCCTGGGATACATGAAGGGGAGGGACGGCAACGTTCACCGCGGCCTTCCGGCTGAAGGCTACATGGCCCCCATCAGCCATCTGGGCAGCTCCGTGGCTTTTGTCAACGGCTGCCTTTTCGCCAAACGGCTGGACGGCAAGCTTCCGGGCCCCGTAGGCATGGTTTTCTGCGGGGACGGCACCACTTCCACGGGAGCCTTTCATGAAGCGGCCAACATGGCCAAGGTGGAACAGCTTCCCCTGGTGCTGGTCGTGACGAATAACCAATTCGCCTATTCCACGCCCAATGTCCGCGAATTCGGCACTGCCTCCCTGGCGGACAGGGGCCGCGGCTACGGATTCGCCGTTCATGAAGTGGACGGCACTGACTTCATGGCCCTTCTGGAAACGTTCCGGAAAGCCGTAGGCAGCGCGCGCATCGGAGATGGCCCCCAGTGGGTGCTGGCCAAAACCCTGCGCATGTGCGGCCACGGGGAACATGACGACGCCTCTTACATCCCTAAGGAACTGAAGGAGGAATATGAAAAAAAGGACCCCGTATCCGTCGCGGAGCGCCAGCTTCTGGAAGCCGGATGGCTTACTCCGGAAGAAGCGGCGGACCTGAAACGGCAGTATGCGGACGAAGTGCAGCTTGCCGTAGCCACGGCACAGCGGGAACCGGAGCCGGACCCCTTCCGGGAAGACTGGAACGCCACTGTCTGGAGACCTTATTAAGACCGCAAACGGAACATTCCCATGAGCGTAACATACATTGATGCCATTCACGACGCCCAGAAAGACCTGCTGACGGAAGACAAGGACGTCTTCCTGTACGGGCAGGACATAGGCGTTTTCGGCGGCGCATTCAAGGCCACCAAGGGCCTGAAGGATCTGTTCCCGGACCGCGTGATAGACGCCCCCATCAGTGAGGACGCCATGGCGGGCATGGTCACCGGCGCGGCCGTCATGGGCAAAAAGCCCATCATGGAAGTCCAGTTTGCGGACTTCAGCACGATTGCTTTCAACCAGATTGTCAACATGGCCGCCACCCACTACTACCGTACGGGCATTCCGGCCAATATTACAGTGCGTCTCCCCTGCGGCGGAACGCCCGGCACGGGCCCCTTCCACAGCCAGAGCATGGAAGCCCTGTTCGCCCATTATCCCGGTCTGCATGTCATGACGCCGGCCACGGTGGCGGACGCCTACTGGATGCTTCGCCAGGCCGTGGAAATCCCTGATCCGGTCATCTTCCTGGAACACAAATTCCTGTACCGCTGGTTAAAGGCGGAAGACAACTACAAGGAAGCACCCGTCGTCCCCTTCGGCATGGCGCGCATCGCCCGCACCGGAAAACACGCCACAGTAGTGGCGTACAGCGCCATGGTGCATGAAGCCGTCCGTGCGGCGGACCTTCTGGCGCGGGAAAGCGGTTATGAAGTGGAAGTGGTGGACATGCGCACCGTGCGTCCGCTGGACATGGACACCGTCATCGCCTCCGTGGCGCGCACGGGCCGCGTGCTGGTAGTCGGGGAAGACTTTCCGTGGGGCGGAGTCACGGCGGAAATAGTCTCCCGCATCGTGGCGGAAGGCTTCCACCTGCTTGACGCGCCTCCCCAGCGGCTCAACGCCAAAGACACGCCCATCCCCCAGCATCCCAACCTGTGGAAAGCTCACCGTCCCACTCTGGAATCCATCGCCGCGTCCATCCGCCATCTTTTATCCATTTGATTCAACCCAGTTTCCAACCATGCCTAAAGTACCCATTCTCATGCCCCAGCTCGGGGACTCCATTGCGGAGGCCACCGTGCTCCGCCTGCTGGCGGCTCCGGGGGACACCGTAGAAGCCGACCAGGAAATCTTTGAGGTAGAGACCAACAAGGCCACGATGGGCGTCACCACCATGTGCGGCGGCATCCTCAGCGACATGTTCATCAAGGAGGGGGACTCCGTCGTGGTCGGCGCCTGCATGGCGATGATTGAGGCCACGGACGAGGAAATAGAACGTTCCGGGGCCACCCCGGCGGGGGAAGACAACCAGCCCTCCCTGCCCGCCAGCCCGGAATCCGTCCCCCATTCCTCCCCTGCCGCCCCCGCCGCGACGGACAAGCCTGCCGGTGTCCACTTCGGCATAACGGGAGACTCCTATCAGGAACACGACGCAGACCTGAAGGTACAGCCCAGCGTGCGCGGATTGCCCGTTCCCGCCGGCATGAAAGGCGCCCACTACATGTCCCCCCGCATGAAAGCCCGCATGGATGAACTCGGCATGAGGGCGTCCGACATAGCCTTCATCTCCGGTTCCGGATCCGGCGGCCGCGTCACCATTGATGATCTGGAGGAATTCCTGGAATACGTCAGCCAGTGGCCGCGCCGCAAGGCATCCTCCATGCGCTTGGCCGTGGCGGACGCCATGCGCCGCAGCTGGACGCGTCCTCTGGCCTCCGCCGGGCGTCCCGTGTTCATGGATCCCCTGATCAAACACAGGCAGCACTCCCCGCACCGGCCCGGCATCACCCTTTACTTTGCGCGCGCCCTGGCTTTGGCCCTGGCGGAAAACCCGGAATGTGCGGGCTATCTGGTGGGGGAAAACATCCTTTCCCCTCGCACCATTGACATCGGCATCGCCGTTCAGGTGGCGGACGGCGTCATGGTTCCCGTACTGCGCCGTGTGAATGAACGGACAATGGAAGAACTGCTGGAGGACTACAACCGCCTGATCGCCCAGGCGCGCCGCAGAAGGCTGGCCCCGGAAGACAGCACGGGGGGCATCGCCACTGTCACCAACTTCGGCGGCTTCGGCCTAACCTTCGCCGCTCCCATGCCCATGCCCAGCGAATCCATCATTCTGGGCGTAGGCGCCGTGACCAAGACCCCGGTATGGAGCGATGAAGTGGAAGCGTTCATTCCCATTTCCAAAGCCAACATCGTGGCTACAGGAGACCACCGCGTGGTGGACGGCGCCGACATCGGCCGCGTGCTCAAGCGGGTGGCGGAACTGCTCCAGCGCCCGGAATACCTGTAACTCTTTCCATTCCTCCCGCCTGCCCAAGCCGCATGACCACCAACCCGCCCGTCTTAGGTCTGGTAGCCGGTGACGGAGCCTATCCGGAATACATCGTCCGGGGAGCGCGCCGCCACACGCCGCACCTGCGCATCGTGGCCGTGGGCTTCAAGGGGGAAACCAACCCAGCGGTCATTCCCTTGTGCGACGAGTACCGGGAATTCAGCGTAGGGCAGATCAGCAAGCCCTTCTCCTTCCTGAAAAAACACGGTGTGACCGACGTCATCATGGCGGGGGGCATCAACCCCAAAAACATCCTTTCCCTCCGGCCGGACCTGCGCGCCCTTTCCGTCCTGATGCGCATGCCGGAGAAAAACGCGGACTCCCTGCTGGGGGCGGTCATCACGGAAGCGGAAAAGGAAGGCTTCAACATCCTGCCTGCCTCCACATACATGGAGGAACACATGCCCCAGCCGGGTCACATCGCCGGCCCCAGACCCACCCCGGAGCAATGGGAAGACGCCGTCTTCGGCATGCAAACGGCTAAGGAAATCAGCCGTCTGCACATCGGCCAGTCCGTCATCGTGCACCATGGCACCGTGGTGGCCGTGGAAGCCATTGAAGGCACCAACAACTGCATCCGCCGCGGCGGCGAGCTGGGCAACGGCAAACCCGCCACGTTGGCCAAAGTAGCCCGCCTGGGGCACGACATGCGCTTCGACATCCCCACCGTAGGCCCCGTCACCATCCAGACGTGCGCGGAATGCGGCATCAGGCAAATCGCCCTGGAAGCGGGAAAAACCATCCTGCTGGAACGGGACCGGGTGGAGCAGCTGTGCAAGAAGCATAAGATCAGCCTGCACGCCCTCCAACTTCCGGAAGAAGGCGCCCCTTCTCCAGCAAACCAGCCTGCATAGAAATCCCCCTGCCCGGGAAACCCTGACAAGGGGAAATCATTCCGCATACGGGATGCAGAATAAAAAACGGCTTATTCACTCGCGGGAATTAAGCGTCTTTGTCCTTGTGCATCATGGACTTGGTCTTGTCACTTACACCGGAAGCCATATCCTTGACGCCTTCCTTGCCTTTTTCGTAGGCGTCCTTCATCACCTGCTTGCCCTCTTCCATCTTTCCGGAAGCGGCATCTTTGGAGCATCCACAGCCTTCATGCATATGGTTCATATGATCTTTGGAGTCACACATAATAATTAAATGGTTTGTTTTTTATCGTTTGAATTAACCGTTTTTCACAGCATCACCGACGGCTTCGGCCTTATCGGCAGCCCTGTCCGCCGCATGGTCCACGGCTTCCTTGCTGTCCTGGTAAGTATCCTTGACGGCTTCCTTGCTTCTTTCGTAAGCGCCCTTCATCGCTTCCTTGCCTTCCTTCATTTTTTCAGAAGCGGCATCCTTGGCGGCTTGGGCACCCTTTTTCATGTGGTCCTTGGCTTCGGCCATGTCCTTGTCACCCTTGGTGCAGGAACCGCTGTTACAAGCGCTCTGGGCCAGGGCCACGACGGGAACTGCAACGGCTACCGCTGCTATAGCATATATCAATTTTTTCATGACGTTGTTCTATTTGGATTCATTCCAATAGACCCTTTCTTCATGAAAAACTATGAATACAGTCGTGTCATTCTGCGTTCACTCCTGCAAATCAAAAGCCATAACAGCCGCGGAGGCAACGCAGTCCCGGCACGGAACACGGCCTTCTTTTTTCAGGTCTCTGCAATGGGAATAACCCAGCTTTTCCACAAACCGCCGCTTCAGCTCCTCCCTTGACTGCACGGGCGTGCACAGGAGGGCTCCATACAAGGCGCCGCATACCCCGTCAGGCGCTCTTCCCGTGCCGCACGCGGAGACGGCTTCCAGCAAATCCTCCCTTCCCAGCGCCGCGCAAACGGCCTGGGCGCAGTTGTGGCGCCAGGGTTCCGTGCGGAAGGTGGACAGCGCCTTTTCTTCAACGTTCATGCCCCCACTGTAGGCCCGGCCTCCTTCCGGGTCAAGAGCCCCGTCCTCCCTTCCATCCGCGAACTCCGCCGCCATATTCCGGATGGATTCCGGGTGCGGAGAATATATGCCGTCCGGAAAACCGCCGGAAACGGCATTCACTTCCCGGCAAGACGGCGGCTGGTCCCCAGGCGCGCGGCCAGTTCTTCAAAAGGAATGGTCCCGTCCAGACAAAGGCTCACCCAGCTTTTCTTATTCATATGGTAGGCCGGAAAACGACTGCGATGGTCCACAAGGCCGTCAAGCTCTCCGGGACAAACCCGCAAATTCAGCACCTCAACCCTCTCTTTGGAACTGCTGCCCAGCTTCAGCCGCGGCACGGCCAGAAAAACGGCATACCATTTTTCCGTGTCCTTCCGGCGCACAATGGCGCTCCCCGGCGACTTGCGCCACAGGAATTCCAGTTCGTCCCCGTAAACCTCCCGGACGTGAGCGACGAGGCTCCGGGCAGGATCGCCGTGGAAGAAATCAGGCTCAAAGCAGCATTCTGCCACATGCCACAGTTCTTCCTCATATTCCCTCCGGAGCGCCCTTTCCTGCAACTTGTCCGCCGCCTCCCGGGCTGAATGCCGGATGTCCCTCCCGTCTGCATCATGCATTGCCACGCAGACGGAACCGTCCGCGCGTATTTCAAATTCCATGCGGCGGCCATTCAGCAGTTTTGTCCGGTACAGGAAACCGTTTTCTCCGCGAACGCAGCCGAAGGGGAGCAGCTTTTCTTCACACAGTTTCCTGTCTCTGAAAACGCGCTCCACGGCTTTTTCATACCAGGTTTTCCGGGGAATGCGGTGAAAGAACATAGGAGAAATGGAGTTTAAGGCGGCGCAGGAATGAGAAACGTCACCCGTACCCCTTGCGGACGTGCAGGACCGGGAGAAGACATGATAAAACCGCACAAGAACGGTACAAGCCAAAAAACCTGCGCCTCCTGTCCGGGGCACGCACCGGAAAAGGCTTTACCGTCCCGTCAGCAGGTACCACACGAACAGGCTGTTATGCTTCACGTACCGCTTGAGCAGCCTTCCCGGCTCCCTGCAAATGCGGTACAGCCATTCCAGACTGTTCTTCTGCATCCACACCGGCGCACGCTTCACCGTGCCCGCATGAAAGGCAAAAGCCGCTCCCACGCCTGCATACACGGCGGGAGGAAGCAGGTCCTTCTGTTCCGCCATCCACCGTTCCTGCTTGGGACATCCCAGCCCCACCCAGACCACATTGGCTCCGCTGCTGGCAATGGCCTCCCTCATATCCTGCAAATCCTTCTCACTCCAGTAGCGGAACGGCGGAGAATAAACTCCGGCCAAACAAAAACCGGGGAACTTTTCCGCCAGCCTGGCCGCCAGGGTTTCCAGTGTCCTTTCGTCGCCCCCCAGCAGAAAATGTCTCAGGCCGGGATATTCGGCATTCGCCTTCACCACGGCTTCCATCAAATCCGGCCCGCTCACGCGTTCGGCGGTCTTCCCCCCCCCCCCGCACTCTGTTGAGCTTCCATACCACCGGCATGCCATCCGGACAAATCACATCCATCCTCTCCAAAACCGCGCCATACTCCGGTTCATGTACGCCGCGAGTTATCACGTGCACATCTGCGGCGGCTACCAGAAAAGGGGCTTCCCCGGCCAAGGCACGTTCCACCAGAACGGAGCACATCTCTCCAACGGAGCTTACGGCCACGGAAAAGCCGAACACGTCTCTGGTGCCGATATCCGGCGACGCGTCATTCCTGTTCTTGTCGGGAAAAGAGGTCATGTCGGCAGGGAAGGAAGAAATCATGGCAGGGACAGCCGCAGGCCATCATAGGCCGCCCCCACGTTCTCCGGCAGCCTGCCGGACAAAATACGGTAATCCATGTTATGGGAAAGGTGCGTCAGAAAAGCCTGTCCGGGTTCGATGGCCCTGATGGCGGCCAAGGACTCGTCCAGGCACATGTGAGTGGGATGAAGGTCATAGCGCAAGCCGTCGATAATCAGAAGATCCGCCCCCGTCATGCGCTCCAGGGAGGCCTCCGGAATACTCTTGACATCAGGCATGTACACCAGCCGCCTGCCTCCGGACTCCAACACGTAGGCATAAGTCTCCACTCCGGCATGCATAACGGGAAGAGGCGTCACCAGAACGCCGCCCACGTGGAAGGGTTCCGTCGTCTCGTGGGGTTCCGGCCGCACGTAGCCGGTTCTGGCCTTTCCGGACTCAAACGCCCAGCCGTACATGGTCCTCAAAGTCTTCATGGTTTCCGGGGAGGCGTACATGGGCAATCCTCCCGCTCTGCGCCAGCAGAAGGCTCGCAAATCGTCAAACCCGCCTATGTGATCCACATGGGCATGCGTGTACAGCACGGCATCCAGATCGGTAATATTTTCCCTCAGGGCCTGCTGACGCAGATCGGGAGAGGAATCCAGCAGGATACGGATGCCGGACGCCTCCACGTAAATGGAAGAACGCAATCGCTTGTTTCTGGGGTCCGGGGAGGTGCAGACCGCACAGGAGCAACCTATCTGGGGAACCCCGGTAGACGTGCCCGTGCCCAAAAAGAGAATGTTCATCACGGATGTCATGGTTGCGTTTAGAGCTGATTATGCCATAATGCATTCAAAATCCAAAGCCCGAATGCTTACTTTGCTGAAAATCAGGAACCTGGCTCTCGTGGACCAGCTGCTGTGGGAACCCAGCTCCGGCTTCATCTGCATCACGGGGGAAACGGGAGCGGGCAAATCCGTCATCATCGGCGCCATTCGTCTGGCGCTGGGCGAACGTGCGGACAAAACGCTCATCCGTTCCGGAGAACAGCAATGCAGCGTGGAAGCCGTGTTTCATCTCCCGAACTCATCCCCTGTGCACGCCATCCTGAACGAACACGGGGTGCCCCCCTGTGAAGACGGCAACCTCATCATCAAGCGCATCATCTCCCCCACCGCCAACCGCCAGTTCCTGAACGACAGCCCCTGCACGCTGAACCTTCTGCGGGAGGCGGGCGCCTGCCTGGTGGACATGCACGGCCCCAATGACCATCGTTCCCTGACCTCCCATGACAGGCAGCTCTCCCTGCTGGACGCCTTCGGTGAACACGCCCGGCTGACGCAGGCCTACGCGGACTCCTGGAGACAATGGCAGGACGCGCGCAGGGCGTATGACGACCTGGAGCACGCAGAAGCCGCCGCCGACCGGGAAATAGAACTGCTGCGCCACCAGGTGGACGAGATAGACGCCGCCGGATTCACCCTGGAGGAAGTGCTCACTCTGGAGGAACGCTGGCAGCGCGCCCGCAACGGAACAAGGCTCCAGGAGCTGGTATCCAGAATGCTCTCCATGCTGGAGGAAACGGACGGTCCCGGACTCGGCTCCCAGTTGCGGGAACTCTCCCGTGCCTCCCACGACCTGGAACGCATGGACTCTTCCACCGCCGCATGGCTGGCTCCGCTGAAGGGAGTGACACTGGAACTCAAGGAAATTGAAAGCCGCCTGGCGGACTACTCCGCGGAACTGGACTGCGATCCCCAGGAGCTGTTCCGGCTTGAAGAACGCATCAACCTGCTGGAATCCCTGAAAATGAAATATGGGCATTCCTTTGAAGACATCGCCGCACGACGGGAGGAAGCCGTACGCAGGCTGGACCGCATCGAGCACCGGACGGAACGCCTGGAAGAACTGCGGGCCGCCATTGCCCAGCTGCGCAAGCAACTGGACGCCGCCGGACAGGCCCTGACGAAAGCACGCCAGGCCGCCGCGCCGCGTCTGGCGGAATCTATCGTCAAACATTCACGGGAACTGGGCTTCCGTCAGGCCGTATTTGAAATATCTCTGACTCCGCTCCAGGACCCCGGCTCACAGGGGATGGAAACGGTGGAATTCCTCTTCGGCCCCAACCCGGGAGAACCCTCCAAGCCCCTGCGGCTCATTGCATCCGGCGGGGAGCTGGCCCGCATCATGCTGGCGATCAAGAGCGCCCTGGCCCACAAGGACTCCACGCCGCTGCTGGTGTTTGATGAAATAGACGCCAACGTGGGCGGGGAAGTGGCCCGGTCCGTGGGCTTTAAAATGCAGCAACTGGGCGCCAGGCATCAGGTCATCTCCATCACGCACTTTCCGCAGGTGGCCGCCCTGGCCTCCCACCACTATCTGGTCCAGAAAGCCTCCGCGGGCAACCGCACCATCTCCTGCCTGCGGGAAGTGGACCAGGAAGAAAGAATAGATGAACTGGCCCGCATGCTGGGTGGCGGAGGCGATCACGCACGCACGCTGGCCCAGGCTCTTCTGCAAAACTCCTGACATTCTTTTTCAGCCCCTTCTCCATCAAGGCAAAGCCCCTGTTCTGCAACGTCTCACGGCCTTATTTCTCCAGATAGGGCTTAAATGTGCGCAGCCTCAGGGAATTGAACACCACGCACAGGGAACTCAGGCTCATGGCCGCCGCAGCTATCATCGGATTCAGCGTAATGCCGAAAGCAGGGTACAGGGCTCCGGCGGCCAGAGGAATGCCGATCGTATTGTAGAAAAATGCCCAGAACAAATTCTGCCTGATAATGTGGAGCGTGGCGCGCCCCAATTGCAGGGCCTCCGCCACGCCGCGCGGATGACTCTTCATCAGCACGATGTCGGAAGACTCCATCGCCAGGTCCGTCCCGGACTTCAGGGAAATGCCCACCTGGGCGCATGCCAGGGCGGGCGCGTCGTTCACGCCGTCTCCGACCATAGCCACCCTGGCCCCCGCCTTCTCCATCTTCATGATGTGGGAGGCCTTTTCATCCGGCAGCACGTCGGAAACCACTTCGTCAATATGCAGTTCTTCCGCCATATGCCGCGCCGTAGCGGCATTGTCCCCCGTCAGCATCACCACGCGCATCTGCATTCTCTTCAAATTGTCCACGGCGGAAAGGCTGTCCGGCTTCAGGGAATCCGCCACCATGACCGCCCCGGCGGGGCGTCCTTCGCGTCCCACGTAAAGGGGAGAAGCGCCCTGCCTCATGAACTCCCTGAACCGCCCCTGTTCCTCCTCCCATGAAATCCCTTTCTCCTGCATGAACGCCAGGTTGCCGATGACATACGGTACTCCGTCCACCGTCCCCGCAATCCCGCGGCCGGGCACGATGGACAGGTCCGACACAGGCCGCACGGGCAGCTCCAGCATTCTGGCGTGTTCATAAATGGCCTTTCCGACCGGATGCTCCGATCCCTGTTCCAGGGCGGCCGCCGCTTCCATCAGTTCACTCGCATTCATGCCGTGCTCCGGCAGAACAGCCACCACGCGCGGCTCCCCGACGGTCAGGGTTCCTGTTTTGTCAAACACCACGGTATCCACACGGCTCAAGGCCTCCAAAGCGCTGGCGGACTTGCACAGAATGCCCAGGCGCGCGCCCCTGCCTGTACCCACCATAATCGCGATGGGGGTGGCCAGACCGAGAACGCAGGGGCAGGAAATCACCAGCACGGCAATCGCCCTGGCAAGAGCAAAGGAAAAGCCCTCCCCGGCAGCCAGCCAGATGCCAAACGCCGCAAGAGCAATGGCAATCACCGCGGGCACGAAGAAATAACACACCCGGTCCGCCAGCCGCGCAATGGGAGCCTTGGACTGGCCGGCCTGCTCCACCAGGCGGATCATGCGGGCCAGCGTAGAATCCCCGCCCACCCGTTCGGCGCGGACCTTGAGATATCCGGCGCGGTTGAACGTACCGCTGATCACCCTGTCTCCGGCGCTCTTATCCACGGGTAAACTTTCGCCCGTCAGATCGGACTCGTCCAGAGCGGCCTGTCCTTCCGTAATCACGCCGTCCACCGGAACCCTCTGGCCGGTCTTCACCACAATCAGGTCATCCACTTGGAGTTCATTCAGGGGCACGGCCCGTTCCTCCCCTTCATGCCAGACCAGGGCTTCCTGGGGAATCAAATTCACCAGACCCTTCACGGCGGCATTCGTCTTCCGGTAGGAACGGCGCTCCAAATACTTTCCCAGGGAAATCAGGGTGACGATCATGGCGGAGGACTCAAAATACAGCTCCATGGTATCCACTCTGCCGCCTTGCAGCATCCTGCCGCACAGCAGGAACAGGCCATACAGGAAGGCGGAACCGGAACCGATGGCAATCAGGGAATCCATATTGGGAGACAGGAAGGCCAGCTGACGCACGCCGTTGACCAGATAACGCCTGTTCAGCCACAGAATCAGGGCCGCCAGGATGCACTGCCCCCACAAATTCGCCCAGATCCCCCACTCTCCGGAAGGCGCCGGCCAGCTCCACATGGGCCCCATGGACAAATACATCAGGGGCAGCAGCAGCAAGACGGACCACACAAGCCGGGCGCCTCCGGCATCTTCTGCCTTTTCTTCTTCATCCTTGCCGGAAGGTGTTCCGTCCACCCAGTCCGCCAACTGGAATCCGGCTTTTTCCACCACCTCCGCCATACGGCCCCTGGCGGGAGAACCATGCTCCCGGAAAACGACGGTCATGCGGCCTGTCAGCAAATTCAACTCCACACTCTCCACCCCCTGCAACTCTCCCACGGCCCGTTCTACTTTGGCGGCACAGCCGGCGCAATGCATGCCGGAAACCAGATAATTCTTTTCTTCCATGGTCGTTAAAAGTGATTGTTTCCTTATTCAGACAAACTGAAACTCCTTATTGTTAGCCAATCCTAACACATGCCATGAAATTCTCAACACTCTTCCGCGTAAATGAACTTTTATGGCAAAAGATGACAAACCGCCTTACCTATGACCGTAAAAGATAAAACAACCGTCATTCACATCATATGAAAACCGCCTTCTTTCTCCGGTCCCTGGCCTGCGCCGCAATTCTGGCCGTTCCCGCCCATGCCCAGCTCTACTCGCTTCACGGGGACGGCGTCAAAAAAGCCGACAGAGTCGTGGAAAAGGCGGATTATTCCGGCTATGAACTCGTCTGGAATGACGAATTTGACAAGGACGGCCGCCCCGATCCCGCCAAATGGAACTATGAAAAGGGATTCGTCCGCAACAAGGAAGCCCAGTGGTACCAGCCGGAAAACGCCTATTGCAAGGACGGCATGCTGATCATTGAAGGCAGGAAGGAGAAGCGCCCCAACCCCCGCTACAATCCGGAAGGAAAAGACTGGCGCACCACCCAGAAGAATGCGGAATATACATCAGCCTCATTGACGACACAGGGCAAATTCTCCTGGCAGTACGGACGTTTTGAGATCCGCGCCAGATTCAGCCCTCGGGAAGGCATGTGGCCTGCGTTCTGGACACTGGGGGTCAGGGAAGGATGGCCCAGGTGCGGGGAAATAGACATCATGGAATACTACCAGTCCACGTATCTGGCCAACCTCTGCTGGGGATCCGCCAAAAAACACGTTGGCAAATGGAGTTCTACCTACACGCCTCTGAAATGGTTGCGGGAAAAAGACCCTCAGTGGGATTCCCGCTTCCATGTCTTCCGCATGGACTGGGATGAAAAAGAAGTGCGCCTGTACGCAGACGACATCCTGCTGAACAAGACCTCCCTGGACAATACAATCAACGCCGTTTACAAGGAAATCGCCAATCCCTTTCGGCAACCTCATTTCATCATCCTGAACCTGGCCCTGGGCGCCACCGGAGGCGATCTGAACAAACTTCCCCTGCCCCAGAAATACGAAATAGACTACGTCCGCATTTACCAGAAAAAGGATTCCCCCCACAAGGGGACTATCCCGTACCAGCCGGAAAAGAAACCGGAAGCCCGGATAGAATGATGGCCGGGAAGAACACGGTCCCGGAATTTCTCCCTTCAGGAACGTTACCACACTGCCAGGAGGCGTGAAAATCTTTTAAAATACCCGGCAGGCAGTCTCTATTCCGCAGCTTTCCCCTTGAGAACCAGGAGAATGTGTTCTGCCATGAGGGCGTGCCCCTCCGCGTTGGGGTGTACGCCGTCCACCAGCAGGCCCTCCTTGTCCTTCATGACCTTGTTGAGGTCGATCACTCTGGAGTTGGTGCTTTTGGCCACTTGTCGGATAAGCGGAATGACTTCACTGGAAATGCGCTCCCTGCTGATGCCGCCTTCCCGGGCCTCCTGGGACGGAATGGGCAACAGGCAATACACCTTCAACCTGGGATTCTCTTTCCTGAACTCCGCGATCACCTCCTTGTAATTATCCGCAAAATCAGCCTTGTGTTTCCAATTCACTTCCTTGCTGTCATTGGTCCCCAGGCCGATCAGCAACATGCCGGGTTTGAATGCCAGAGCGTCACGGTAAGCCTTTTCCCGTGTGATGGGCCGGTCGCCCTTGAAAAGCAAGCAGCGGGCGGACACGCCAAAATTTCCGACTTCCGCCTTCTTGCCCAAAGCTTTAGCCACACGCGACACCCAGCAATCCTCCTTCCTGACCAGCATTCCGGCGGTAATGCTGTCCCCCAGGCACGCAATCCGGACCGGAGACGCGCCATACGCCGGAATCAGCGCGTACCACATGCAAATCCCTAATAAAATGATCAACTTTTTCATGGCCGGAAATCTGTGATGAAAATGGTGTAACGCAAGCAGGGACGGATGTAAAGGAATCGGGCCGCCCGGCTTCTGGTCTTTCCGGCGTTTTGCCGCAGACATAAAAAAACCCTTCCCGGTGGCAATCGACCGGAAAGGGCGTAGTAGGAAAAAAGAACGCTTAGTTCACGCGGCCCAGGTAGGAACCGTCTTCCGTCTTCACGGAAATCTTTTCGCCGGGCTTGATGAACAGGGGAACCTGCACAACCAAGCCGGTGGTCATGGTGGCGGACTTGTAAACGTTGTTGGCGCTGTCACCCTTGATCCCTTCCGGGGCTTCCGCCACTTCCATCGTGATGGAGGCGGGCAGTTCCACGGAAACGACCGTTTCATCAGTGAAAAGCAGAATGTAAATATTGCCTTCCATCAGGTAATCCTTCACGGGTTCCACGATGTCCGGAGACACGGTGATATCCTCATACGTATCGGGATTCATGAAATGGTAGCCCATGCCGTCAATATAGCTGAACTCATACTCCTCACGGGCAAGGTTCACGCCTTCCAGTGATTCATTGGAAGTCAGGCGAAGGTTGTACACTTTTTTGGTGGAAATGCTGCGGATGCTCATTTGCACATAGGAAGCCATGCGGGGGGGGCACTTGTGCTCCATGCTGACTACAACGCAAACGTCATTGTTATGATTAACCGCGTGTCCCTTGCGAAGATTGATTACGGGTACTTTTGCCATGCGGCCCGTAACATACCATGTTTTCCCTCTCCGTCAAGCTGAAAAAAACCCGTCAACCCCTTGATCCGCTTGGCTGAAACGCTCTTCCATCATGACGGAAAAACCGCCCCCGGCCATGCGTTTCTAACGGCTGAGATCCTGCTGGAAAAGCACTTTGATGCCGGAGGAATTCAAAACCGTGCGTCCGAAATTCATGTCATCCACATGCAAGGCTATCAGGGACACCCCGGCAACGCGCGGCAGGAGGGGATACACGAAATTGACGTTCATCTCCGCTGAATACAGAACATCCAAACACCTCTTGAGGTCCGCGGGACCGTGGCGCAGAGCCGCCACCAGGACGTCGGAATCCGTATAGCAGATGCCCTTCTCCAGAAAAATCTCGGAAGTCCGTTCCGGATCGCTCACCACCAGCCGGGCGATTGTCGCTTCATGGCAGTCATGCATGCTGAACCCCAGACAGAAAATACCGTGCATGTCCAGCAGGCCCAAAAGGGCGGACAAGGCCCCCACCCGGTTCTGGAGCATCACGGAAAACTGCTTGACCGTACTGCCGGGCGGTTGAATGGCTTCATCCTGCATGACTGCGAAAAAACGGGTTGGAACTCTCTTTACTTCACGTACGTCTTGAGCACGCGCCTGATGATGGCGAGCGCCTGCTGAACCTCTTCTTCACTGACGTTCAGAGGGGGCAGAAGGCGTACCGTTTCCGGTCCGGCGGGAACGGAAAGCAAACCTTCCTGCCGCAGGGACTCCACAACGACGGAGGCAATCGTCTTGCCTTCCGGCGCGTCCACCATTTCCGGATTCAGGCCGATGCCCAGCAGCAGCCCCAATCCGCGCACCCCCTGCACCACGGGCAGATTCCAGGACTCTATCTCCGCACGGATTTCCGTACCCAGCCGGTGGGCGCGTTCCGGCAGCCCTTCGGAAACGACTTCCCGGAGAACGGCCAGGCTGACCGTGGCGGCAAGAGGATTGCCGCCGTAAGTGGAACCGTGGGAGCCGGGGTCCATGATGGAGGAAAGCTCCGTGCCGCTCTCGTCAATGGCGCGGTCGGAAATCCAGAAGCCGCCGATCGGGAAGCCGCCGCCCAGGGCTTTTGCCCAGGAAACGCCGTCCGGCTCCACGTCCGGGGCCACAGCGCGCCATCCCATGATATTGCCGCAGCGTCCAAAGCCGCACTGGACTTCGTCAATCAGTAAAAGAAGGTCATGCTTCCTGCATAGCTCAGCCAGCCCGCGCAGGAACTCCGGCGTCACGGAATTGACGCCGCCCTCGCCCTGAACGGGTTCCAATAGGAACGCGACCGTTTCCGGGCTGATGGCTTCGCGCGCCGTCTCCAAATCATTGAAGGGCAGGTGCCGGAACCCCGGCAACATCGGATCAAAGCCGATCTTGATCTTGTCCTGTCCCGTGGCGGACATGCTGCCCAAGGTTCTGCCGTGGAAGGACTTGTTGAACGTAAGCACCTCAAAGCGCGGTTTGCCGTCCGGCTGGGGGCGCCGGTGGCCGTAGCGGCGCGCCACCTTGATCAGCCCGTCATTGGACTCCGCCCCGCTGTTGGAGAAAAACACCTTTCCCGGACGCTCCACGCACTTGGTCACGATGAACTCCGCCAGATCCGCCTGCTGGGGAATCTGGTACAGGTTGGAACAGTGCACCAGCGTGGCGGCCTGCTTCTGCAGGGCCTGTGTGACAGCGGGATGACAATGCCCCAGCACGCAGGTGGCGATGCCGGCGCAGAAATCCAGATAGCACTTGCCCGTGCTGTCCCACAGACGGGCGCCTTCTCCGCGAACGGCTGCCATGGGATAGCGGCCATAAGTGTGAAGTACGTACTGGTTGAATTTCTCTTCTGTATTCATGGAGGTGAGGTTGAATAATGCCTCTGTAGTTTGCGCTTCTGGCCCCGTCTGTAAATGATTTTTTTAGGACCCACGTCATGATTTGCACATTTTATCCGGAACGGAAGTCATATCTCTGTTCAGGGCAGGATTTGATTTTTCTTTTCTTTTATCTGTACCGTATCAAAATAAATCCATCAACAGCATCAGTCCACTATGGCACATTTTCTTAATCCCAAGGGATTCCTGGAGGAATTCAAGGCTTTCGCGCTGAAAGGCAATGTTATTGACCTGGCCGTGGCCGTCGTCATCGGCGGCGCGTTCAACAAAATCGTCTCCGTATTCGTTTCCAGCATCATCACGCCCATCATCGGCTACCTCACGTCCGGCGTGAACCTTGCGTTCCTGACCCTTAAGCTGGGAGACGTGGAACTCCGGTATGGAGAACTGCTCCAGGCTACCATTGACTTCCTGATCATCGCCTTCTCCATCTTCCTCGCCATCAAACTGATCGGCGCCATGCACCGCAAGCAGGCGGAAACGGCCGCCGCGCCCGCACCCAAGCCGGATGACGTCGTCCTGCTGGAACAAATCCGCGACATTCTCCAGAAACAGGCGGAAACCAAATAGGCATTCCGCCGCCCGTGCCGGCTCTTGACGGAACCGGCGCCTTTTTCCCCTTTACTTGTCCGCTCCATGGCGGGAAAGTGGAGGCATGACTCTCCTGTTGCGTGTCCTGGCTTGTGCCCTGCTGCTTGTTCCGTCCCAGCTTCCGGCGGCGGATGCGCAGAGCTTTATATCGGAAAAGCCCTACCCTGTGGCAAACATCCGGGAGCCGGAACAGCACCTGCCTGTCAACAACGTCATCCTGATGATCGGGGACGGCATGGGCATCCACCACCTTTCCGCGGCGTGGGCCGCCAACCGGGGACGCCTGTTCATTGAAAACTGCCCGGTGACGGGTATTGCGAAAACCTGGTGCCGGGACAAGCTGGTCACGGACTCGGCCGCGGCGGGAACCGCCATGGCGACGGGGACCAAGACACTTTACAAAAGGGTGGCCACATGTCCGGAGGGCAACAAGCTGGACTCCCTGATCGACAAGGCGAAAGACATGGAAAAATCAACGGGCGTGATCGTCACCTGCGAACTGAATGACGCCACCCCGGCAGCCTTCTGCGCCAATAATGAAAAAAGATCCGACTCCTACGGCATCATCGGCGACTATCCACGCTCCCGTGCGGACTTCATCTTTGGCGGCGGAAGCAAATATTTTACCCAGAGGCCGGACGGGAGGGACATCTTCAAGGAAATGGGGGCCCTGGGCTATAAAATCGCCCGTTCCTGGGAGGAAGCCGCCGCCCTGCCGCCGGGAAAAACGCTCGCCGTCGTAGCTCCGGGGAACCTGCCCCCTCCCGGCAAAAGGGGCGCCGTACTCCGCCAGGCCACGCTGAAAGCCCTGGAAACCCTCTCCCGCAACCCCAGGGGATTCTTCCTGATGGTGGAAGGCTCCAACATCGACAAGGCGGCCCACCATGGCAAACTGGCGGAAATGATGGAGGAAATCTTCGACTTTGACCGGACGGCGGGAGCAGTGCTGGAATGGGCGGCGCGTCATCCCGGCACGCTGGTGGTCATCACGGCGGACCACAACACCGGCGCTTTCTCCCTTTCCGGGGGCAATCTGGAAAAAGGGGAAATCACGGCCCTGTTCTCTTCCGGCAACCATGACGGAGTGGCCGTTCCCGTTTACGCTTTCGGCTCCGGAAGCGGCGCCTTCACCGGCATCTATGAAAACACGGACATTTTCCGCAAAATCATGGCGGCCATGAAAGGGGAGGAAAACAAGGCTGTTCCCGTCAAAAAAGACTCTTGAGCAGTCTGCCTTCTTCCTGCTGCCCGCTATGCTTCGCCCTTCCGCGGCGGCGCATCCATGTGCCGCGCCACCAGGCCGGCTCCGGCCGTAGCCAGGCCGCCTATCAGGAATACGGCCTGCGGACCGCCCGTGCTCATCCAGATCAGGCCGCCCAAAACGCCGTAGGAAATGGAGGCCACATGGTTGATGGCCAGCCCCGTGTAAATACTGGGCGTAATATCCTCCGGCCTCTCGCAAATGCGGGCCACATACGTGCTGCGGGCCATGCCGAGCGCAAACAACAGGTTATCCAGAACGAAACAGGCGGTCACTACCGCCACGGCCCAGTGCGAAGGCAGCAGCCCGGGGGCAAACGCGTAAGCCAGGCACAGCAGGGACAGTGCAATGCTGTCGAAAATCGTGACATTCCTCTCCCCGAACCTCTTGATGCTCCACCCGATCAAAGGCTGCGTTCCCAGACCGACCACCCCGGCAATCAGCAGGGTCTTCCCGATATGCTCCGGAGACTGACCCAGCGTACTGACCATCAGCCAGAACCCGAATGTAAGATACAGCTGCTTGCGGATGCCGTGCAAAATTTCCAGCCCGTAATAAACGGTGTACCTGCGCTTGAAAACAAAACATTCCCGCCACCCGCGGCGCTTGGGAAACACGGGCGTCTTCACCCGGCTCAGAAGGACGGCAGCCAGCAGGCACACGCCGCCCATGATGAAAAAATCCACGGCAAAGGACTGGTTGAACTTCCACTTGATCCAGACGCACAAAGCCCCCAGCAGAGAAGCCGCCGTGCCGAGCGCCTTCATCTGCCCCAGCCTCAGGCTGCGGTTTTCGGGCCGCGCCGTATGAATCACGATGGTATCGATCATCCCCATCAGAACGTGCTGGCCCAGGCTCACCGTCAGAATCCACGCGGACAAAACCCACAGCCCGGTTCTGGGACCGCACAGGGCCAGCGCATACATGCCGCCGAACATCAGCAGGCAGGCCACGCCGGCCATGCGCACCTCATTGAACATGAAAAGCATGCCGACCACAAACAGGGAAAGGATGCCGGGCAGCTCCCGCGGCAGTTCGATAAACCCGCGCATCTCCACGTCCAGATGCTGGGCGTCCCGCAGGAAATTGCTGAACACCAGATCATACACGCCGCTCCCGAACTGCCCCAGGAACAGGGCCAGCAGCACAAACACCATCGTCTTTCTGATGCGGGGGGAAGCGGCATCACTCATAGCGGCAGGATACTCTCACAGGCCGAAAACAGGAGCAACCGCTATTTTTCAGGGATCAATGGTATCCATTCCCGGCTCCGCAAACATCATCCCGTTCCTTCGCCCGGAAATTCATATTACTATTCCCTTCCAGGCAACTCACCGGTCTTCACATCTTCCGGTCCGTGCGAACCTTCGCCCCTGCCAGTCTTTCCCTCCTCCGGCGGAAGAACGGTTTCCGGCTCCACCGCCTCCTCGCTGTCGCTGAGCGCGGAAGGAGCAGGCATTCTGACCACCCAAAATCCAGTCCCGTTCTCCCGGTCAATGCGTCCCAAATCAATTTCAAACACGCCCTCTTCCTCCATATCCCGGCAAAGAACCGACTCGTTCCATGCCTTGGAAAACCATCTTACACGTTCGGATGGCAGAGCTCTTACGCTATGCCCCGTCACCGGGACAAAAGGACGCGCCACCTTGAAAAATTCCCTGCTGTCCTTCATGGTAGGGAGAAAAAAGAAGTGGTCCACAGAGCCGCTCCCATCCAGAGAGAATACCTTCCCGGTAATATTGACGGGACGCACGACAATATCATCCTTCCCGGATACAGGGGAATCTTCCTCTACGGCCGCTGCCGCATGCGGTTCTTCATCTTCCCGCCCATAAACAGCGAGAGGCCACGCCGGGAAAAAGAAGCCGGCCGCCGTCAGGATACGCAGGACATGTCGCGATACATTCATCCAAGGATTTCCTGATTTAACCACAAACATGGCTCCTGACAAGTTCCAATCACACAGCCACACCTGCCGGCGCTGCTTTCCCGGTACATTCCAAATGTTTTTTCAGGAAAAACACGGAACACGTTGAAAAACTCTCTCATCATTCCGGCTCCTCGCTGTCGGGTTCCCGATCTTCTCCCCCCTTCCATGGCCCTCCCGTCTCCGGATCCACTCCACTGGATTTCATATACTTATTAAATTTGTTTTCCAAACCGTCATCCGGCTCCCACTTTCTCGGCTCCCTCTTCTCCGGTCCCAGCGCGTGCATCTTCTTCAACTCACGGTCTATCCTCCGTGCTGCCGGCAGCATGTCCCTCCGCAGGTCCTCCGCGATCACGCACGCCGCCGTCGTCCCCCTCACAAAGAAAATGGCGCCGTACCTCCCCTCGCGCGTCGCCCTTCCGAATTTGTCCAGCGTTCCCTTCAGGTACAGCGCGTAGTCCCCAACCAGGCTGTCGGACACGTTCGTCCGGCCCGCCACCACCACAGGATCCGGCTCCACAGGAGGATCTTCCTCCTTTTCCCCCATCGCCTTGCGCCGCGCCTTTTCTTCCAGCTGAGCCTGCCACAGACGCATGCGCGCCAATCCCTCCAGCGCATACGCGCGCGTCCCGCACTGCGCCACCGCCACATACACCGCGCTCCGGTCCTCATCGCTCAACAGGCACCGGCGCGCAATAGACGCCTCCGCCTTCCATTTCTCCAATACATAAAGTACCCCGCATTTTTCCAACCAGGCCTGGCAACAGTGGGTCAGCCGTTGCGGGTGCGGACCGGATTCCTCCGTCTGACGGTACCCGGAGGCATCCGGAAAGTGCAATTTTTCAGCCACCACCTTCCAGCTCTTCTCAAAGGACGGAATCACGCCTCTGTCGGGCGCCTGCGGCGGCGGAGGAGGATTCCCGTAACTGATCGTCCGACGATTATGGTCGTATTTCAGCTTTTTAGCCCTGGGCAGCAGGGACAGGATTTCCCGCTCCGCCTCCACCGCCTTGCTCGCCCCCGTCTGCATCTTGACGAATTCCCTCAGAATCGGAACCAGGTCGTCCTGCCTGATCGTCGGGAATTCGCGTTCCAGAGGCCAATCGAAATAATGGCCTCCTCCTACATCTTCCGTAATGACAGAGACATTTCCTTTCACGAAAGAGCGCAAGAGGCGCTTCTTCTTCTGCTTGTCCACATAATAAATCCACATTTCATCATCCTGTTCATGCAATTCCATGTTATCCCGCGAAGGAGTTTCATAAGCTCCGACGCCAAGCCATACAGCCATAATGCGTGGGAGTACCTTTCCGCTGCCATACCAGAACACAAAGGAGTGGACAATATGCCCTTTCTTGTCCATTACCAGCCATGAATTCAACCTAACAAATTCCCCGTCCAGCGTGAATACATAGTATTCTCCGATCTTCAGATTGTTTTTTACGGCCAGCTTTTCCGGCAAAGGCTCCTGAAGGTCCATGTGGGCGCCCATCAGGGAGTCATACATGATGCCAAGCAGGTCCCGGGTGGTCTGGGGTTCCTCATACGGATGTCCGAAGGTCATCCACTTGCCCCACTCCGACATTGATTCTTTTTCCAATGAATCATGCCTGTCTCCCTTCACAAAATACATGCCCACCCGCGCATCCGCAGGAACAACTTGCACCCAGCAACACAGGGCCAGCCAGATCATCACCACTCCCCTTCTCATTATTCCGGCTCCTCGCTGTCGGGTTCCCGATCTTCTCCCCCCTTCCATGGCCCTCCCGTCTCCGGATCCACCCCCTTCGACTTCAGATAATCATTGAAATTCATTTCTTTACCGGAATCCGGCTCCCACATCTTCGGCTCCCTCTTCTCCGGACCAAGAACGTACATCTTCTTCAGCTCTTCGTCCATCCTGCGCGCCAGGGGCAGCACGTTCCTCTCCGGGTCTTCCGAGATCACACATACCGCCGTCGTCCCCCTCACGAAGAACACGGAACTGTACATCCCCTTCTCCGTCACCCGGCCCAACTTGTCTAGACTGCCCTTCAAGTACAGCGCAAACTCTCCCACCAGCTTGTCCGACGTGTTCGTCCGGGCCGCGACCACCTCGGAATCGGGCTCCGGCGGATTGTCCCATTCCTTGTCTCCCTGCGCTTTCAGGCGGGATTCCTCCTCCAGACGCGCCTTCCAGAGTCTCATCTGAGCCAAACTATCCAGAGCAAACTCCCGTGTCCCGCACTGCGCCACAGCAATATACATGGACTTATGGGTACGTTCGTCAGGCAAATATCGGCATACAAGAGACGCTGGCGCTCCATATTCCCGCACCACATTCTTGACTCCGAATTTCTTCAGCCAATCCAAGCGGCAATGCGTCATCCTCTGAGGATGCGGACCGGAAGCCTCCGTTATTTTGTACCGGGAAGCATCCGGAAAACCCAGCTTATCCATCAACGGCTTCCTGTCTTTTTTAAAGTAAGGAATCATTCCATTGCGAAGCGCCTGCGGAGGTGGAGGCGGGTTCTCGTAGCGGATCGTCCGGTACATATGGTCGTATTTCAACTTTTTAGCCTTCGGCAGCACGGAAAGTATTTCCCGCTCCGCCTCCACTCCCTTGCTCAATCCCTTCTGCACACGGACGAATTCACGCAAAACCGGAACCAACTCGTCCTGCCGGATCGTCGGCGAGTCGTACTCCAGGGGCCAGTCGAAATAATAGCCGCCTGCCACATCTTCCGTAACAACAGAAACATTCCCCTTCACGAAGGAGCGCAGCCGTCTCTTCCCGCGTTGCACATCCACGTAATAGATCCACATTTCATCGCCCTGTTCGTGCAGTTCCATGTTATCCCGCGCGGGCGTTCCATACCCGGACATCCCAATCCACACGGCATCAATGCGCGGAAGCACCTTTCCGCTGCCGTAGCTGAAATTAAACGCATGGACAATATGCCCTTTTTTGTTCATTACCAGCCACGAATTCAAATCAACAGATTCCCCGTCCAGCGTGAATACATAGTATTCTCCTATTCTCAGATTGTTCTTTACGGCCATCTTTTCCGGCAGAGGCTCCTGAAGGTCCATGTTAGCTCCTATCAGAGAGTCATACATGATGCCCAACAGCTCACGAAGAGTCTTTGTTTTCTCTGTAAGAGGTGTAAACGTCATCCACTCTCCCCATTCCGACATGGACTCTTTTTCTACTGCCGTTTGTGTGGGTCCACTCAAAAAATACATCCCCACCCGCGCATCTGCGGGAACAGCCGTCCAGAACAATAAAAGTATCAGCAATAGCCTTTTCATATCAATTAATCAATCGGTGTTCCGTATCTCCTTCAGAAATATACCAGCGGTCATTCACTATCCCTTCATTTCGCTTGTCAATGAATTCATTCAACGTCATGGTGCCTACTTCGTGTTCTCCCTGTGGCGGCCTTTGCCCGTCCGTCGTCTTCTTACAAGGTGTACCGTCATAGACTTTTCCTCCATAAATAGCCACTTGATGGCCCCAGTCATACTTGCGCAGGATGTCCTGTGCGGCTGCTTCTCCATCTGTCACCAAATTCTGCATGGAACGGAATAAGGCGGCAGCTTCTACACAGATTAGAAATATCTTGTCTTCGGCAAAATTGTCTACCATTTTGTTGAGGAAAATGTCATGCACATAACCCTTTCCTTTCTGAAACTTCCGGCTATAAGATGGCATAAATTTTTCAGGATACCAGCTTTTCTGATAAATCCCCTTCACCAGCATTTTGGCATATTCCCCCGGCTCCGAACATGTTTGCGCGTCCTCCTTCGGAGTAGGGCGCAGAAGTGTATCAACAGCCAGCTTAATACCATTTTTCCAGATCTTGGTGTCCTTACTTGCGCTTTGGTCAATTTCCGCCTGTCTCAGGATCAGGAAGGTGTCCTGGATCGTGGTTCGGTGAACCTTTTCCAGATAAATATCATCCTTGCCCTCCTTGAGAACCCATTCCAGATCGATTTTCCCTTTGCGCATCTTGTCGCCCAGAGGTGCCTCAGCCGAAAAACGACCTGTCAGGAGTAATTTTCCGACTTCAATGGATTTTCTGATCTCTCCGTCTTGTTTTAAATCTTCCAAGATGTTATCTGCATCATCTTTGACAAATGGTTCCGCCCTTGCTCCCCACTGAAAGGGTTCCAGCTGCTTTGCGGTCAGTTTTTTGGATGAGAGCTGAAGTACGGTTTCCACCACTGGCTGCGACTTGACGGGATAAACAACGGCCATGTTCTGATTCACCAGCTTGCCGTCCTTGAATTCGGGCTTGTCGTTGATAACCTTTCCCTTCACCTTGTCCACCAGGTCAAATGCGTCATTGCTGATTTTACCGGGAACGGTATTGAACGCAATGGATTTGACCCGCATCTCCAACCGGGGATCCTGCACGAATACGCGGCGCAACTGCCCGCGCTTTTCCTTCCATTCCTCCTTTTCTCCCGGGGATTTGAGCCGTGCGCGCATGCAAACCAGAATGCGGTGATCATTTTCCGGCTGGATATTCTGGAGATCCGCCTCATACGGATATTCCCAGGACAGTTCTTCTTCCTTGGGCTTTACGTAGCCCCGGTCGTCCTCCATCTTCCATACCAGCTTGGCCTCCACTTCCGCATTCGTCTCCCGGTGAACGGTGGGAATGAATTTGCAGGAAGCCCGGAAATGCTCCCTGTTGTTCTCCGAGGTACGGATATAAACAAAGCTGTCGGAATCCTGGCTGTGCTCCAGTTCCACAATGTGCTTGGTCACGTTTTCGGAAGTAACCGTCAGATTATCTGTTTTCTTCCAACGGGCATCATCCACATCCACTTCTTCCGGTTTCCGGTCCTGGGCATATCCGCAGGCGAACAGGCAGGTCCAGACACCAAAAACCGCACCGGCAATCGGCAATAGGCGTAATACGTTATTCTTCATCATTATTTTCGGGTTGTTGAGGGGGAGCTTCCTTGAGAAAACGTTTCAGTTCCTCCAGAGACATTTGCGGGGGGGATGCCGAACCCGGGAGATACTGCTTCCAGTCAATGCCGCGGGCCGCCATTTGGGACAGCTCTTCCCGGCTCAGGGGCAGAACGTTGGGGCTGTTGGGCCTCCATTCCCTGGAACGATAAATAACGCTGCGTTCCTGTAGCTCGTTCCATGAACGGATACACGCCCTATCAAAAGCGTTCCTCAATTCGCCGTCCCAGAGTTTCAGGGAAAACTGCCATACTCTCAGCAATTCCCGGTGCTGCACGTTTTCGGCGCGGGGCATCAGATGCTTTCGCATGGACCTGTAGGCCCGGAGACGGTCCCGCTCTCCGCGGTCCCACCGGGAGGGAGAAGGCAGGTAATCCGTAAAAGCCCCGCTCCACAGGGAAAGAACGTCCATGGGCAGGTCATCCCCTGCCGACAAACCGTTTACGGAAGGAATATAAGGATCCCTGGACGCCAGGATGGGCAACGTGTCGTATTTCCCGTCCAGCCTTGTCACGAAAACACCATTGACGATCGTATTAAACGACGCATTGCGCCTTACGGTGAAACCGCATGAGACGGGCCCCTTCACCAAAAATCTCTTGTACACGCCGTTCCCCGCAAAATCCTTCACCCGCGTCCGCGCTTCCACCGGCTTACCCTGCTGGTCGAATATTTCCTCCTTCCTTTTGTCCATATTCCTGCCCCAGGCCCCTTGGGGAGGCTCTTTCCCCTGGAGAAACCGCATCCGGTTCCCCTGGATCAGGAAATTGACAAGGCCCGGATATTTCGGCTTCCATGTCCGGGCTTCCAGGAGAAAATCCCGGTAGCCGTTGTTCCCCTCCCTGCCGTTCGGACTGTAAAAATACAGGGCCACCTCGTGCAACCCTTCCGGAATATCCGTTACCACCCAGACATTCGGCCCGTCAAACGTGCTTTCATAAGCTTCCCCGTGGTCGTCCCATTCCGCCTCCGTGCGCGTTCCTACTTCCGGGCAATAAAGTACGTTGCGGTTCTCCGGCCAGCTGGGCCTGTGGCACCAGGCGCGCAGAAAGTCCTTTTTCCTCTTATGGGGACCCATGTAACCGCGAATGTCCACTTCCAGAATTTTTTCTCCCTTGGTCACTGCGCCGGGTTGGCGCCAATCCGGATAGCGCGTAGAAAAATAGGTATTGCTCAAAGGAGCGTTTACGGCACACAAAAGAGCCTGGTCCTGTCCATAATGGCCACACCAGTCCCCGCGCGTCGCCCAATCCTCCCCTACGTACACCACTCCCGTAGCGGGCGAATTCCCTCCTTCCTTCACCGCCGCCGCATTCCGTATGCGTTCCACCGGCGCTTCCCGGGGATGCGGGGGCGTGGAGGCGGCTGGCGCCTGGATACGGTATTTGGCTGTCTCTCCCACCTTTTGCAGCCCTCCCCCGTTCGTGCAGGCGTACACATCCCCGCCGGGCAACACTACAAAACTCCTGACCCACTTGGCCCTGCCGTTGCGCTGCCTGTCCAGCGATCTTTTTATCACCTTCATTCCCGCGGGATCCACCAGAGCCGCCCCCTCCTTGCGGAATCCCACCCACAATCCTTCGCGGCAGGGCAGCAGCGCCGTCACGTAATCCTCCGGCAGAACGTCCGGCTTCCCGATTTCCGACGGAAACCCCGTTTTGCGGAAGACGGAGGGAAGCCCTCCGTAAATACCCTTGTTCTTGGCCGCCGCATCCTTCCCGCGCGTATAAAGCCACTTGCCATCACGCAGCCATGCCAGGCCGCAACTGGTTGCAGCCCATACGTGCCGGGTTCCCGCCGCCGCCACGGCGTTGCACAGATTGGAGGGCAGTCCCGTTCCGTACATTTCTCCGGGCTGGTGCATGCGCCTGCCTTCATCCCAGTGCCAGGGCGACTGCGTGTTGTTCCATTTTTTCCATCCGCTCTCCGGAGTGGAAATCCCCACTCCGCCGCACTGGTAGCCCGCCACCAAGGCTCCACCGGCCATGAAGGCCAGGGATTCGATCTGGTTTTCCGCCAGCCCCTCGGCCCTGCTGACGGCCGTCCAATTTTTTTCCGCCGGGCTGTAGATGCTCAGTCCTCCGGAAGTAGCCACGGCCACATCCCCCGTCTCCGGACTGACCTGGATATCGAAAACGCGGTCTCCGGCGAGGCCGTTGAGCCGGTTATAGACCTTCCATTCCCGTCCGTTCCATACGGCCACCCCTTCATGCGCGGTGCCGGCCCAAATGCGTCCCTGACCATCTACGGCCAGCGCGTAAATGTTGGGGGAATCACCGGGAAAACCGGGAGTCTTGTTCATCTGCTGCCAGGAGCCTCCCGGAATAAGCCTCCAGAGCCCCTGATTCTCGGAAGCGGCCCAGAGGGCGCCCTGGCGGTCGACAACGGCATCCATCAGGAAGGAGGCAGGACACCGGGGAATGGAAGAGGAAGCCTGCTGCGGAGCTCCGGAGCTTTTGGGGGCGCCATGTACCGCCGTCAGGGTCAGGGCGCCCGCGAACAGGCAGACAGACAAACGGATCAGGGCGCGCCAGGTACAGGTCACTGAAAGAGAAAACATAGTAAAGAAAGATAGAGGAATTATTCTGATGGAATAATAAAGGAGACATTTCGTCAATTAAAAAATAATTGTTATAAAATTGTGATCCATCCTCCGGTTTTCAAATAGCCGGGAAATGCTCCAGGATGCCCCGTTGAAGGGGAAAATCCAACCTGCCGCGCCGGAAACAAAAATAAATAAAAATGCAGAACGGAATTTTTTGCAGGCACCGCCCGTATTCCTTCTTGTCATGACTTCCATCCCCTTTCCTGCGGCAACAGCTTTTATCCTCGCCCCTTTCTGCTGGGGAGCCCCTTCCGCCCCCGTCCAGGAGGTTCCCGCCATCATTCCACGGCCCGCTGCGCTGGAATTCCAGGCCGGACAACCCGGTTTTTCACTGAAAGGCGGCGTAAAACTGCCGGAGGGCCATCCCCTTTCCGTACAGGCGGAGCGGCTTTTCCGGGAAAACGGCGTCAAAACGGCGATGGTGGAACAGGACGCCGACATTTCCTTTACGGAAGACAAATCCCTGGGAGGGGAAGGCTACCGCCTGACCGTCACCCCGGATTCCATTTCCATTGCCTGCGGCGCGGCCAACGGCGGGCTCCATGCTCTGCAAAGCCTCATGCAGGACATCGTCACGGACGGCGGCGGCGCTCCTGCGCTGGCCGCGCTGAAGGTAAGGGACCAGCCCCGCTTCTCCTGGCGCGGCATCATGATGGACAGCTGCCGCCACATGATGCCCGTGCGGGACATCAAGAAAGTGCTGGACCTGATGTCCAGGTACAAATTCAACATCCTGCACTGGCACCTGACGGACGACCAGGGATGGAGGCTTCCCGTTGCCAAATACCCCAGGCTCACGGAAACAGGAGGAACCCGTGCGCAATCCCCCATAATCGGCAGCCGCAGCAAGCCGGACGGCAAGCCCTATTCCGGCCATTACACGGCGGAGGAAATCAGGGAGGTAGTCCAGTATGCGAAGAACCGGGGCATCACCGTTATTCCGGAAGTGGAACTGCCGGGGCATGCAGCCGCAGCCATCGCCGCCTATCCGGAGCTGGGAAACGCAGACATTCCGAATTACGCCCCGAAGGTGCAGGAAACCTGGGGAGTCCACCCCTACACGTTCGCCCCCACGGAAAAAACCTTCCGCTTTCTGGAAGACGTCATTGACGAAGTGTGCCGCCTGTTCCCGGACAGCCCGTACATCCACATCGGCGGAGACGAAGCCCCCAAGGACCAGTGGAAGCAGTCTCCCGCGGCACAGCAGGTCATGAAAGACAAGGGCCTGAAAAATGAGCACGAGCTCCAGAGCTACTTCGTCAGAAGGGTGGAAAAAATGATCAACGCCCACGGCAAAAGGCTGATCGGCTGGGATGAAATCCAGGAAGGGGGGCTTTCCCCGACCGCCACCATGATGGTCTGGCGGAGCTGGATGCCGGACAGCGCCAGGCATGCCCTGGAACAGGGCAACGACATCGTGATGACGCCCAACAGCCACCTGTACTTTGACTATGACCAGGGACCCGGAAAACCCGCCGCCGCGGAATACGAAACCATCAACAACGACTCTCTCACCTGGCAGCACGTGTACTCCCTGGAACCCGTCCCGCCGGGGACGCCGAAAGCCCGGGAAAAACAGGTCCTGGGCTGCCAGGCCAACGTCTGGGCGGAATACATCCCCAACCTGCCGAAGTGGGAATACCAGGTTTTTCCCCGCGCTCTGGCGCTGGCGGAAGTAGCCTGGACGCCGCGCGAATTGAAGAACGAGCAGGACTTCCGGCTGCGGCTGGAACGCCAGCTCCCGTTCCTGGACGCCCGCGGCGTGAACTACAAGAGGCCGGACAACGGCGCTCCCGCACGCCCGGATGCCGTCATCACCCGGGAACTCCGCTGAATCCGGGAGGAAACCATGCCGTGCGGCCCTCCCCGAGGCCGCATTATGGACTAGCCAAGTCCCAGGAAAACCATTACATTGGCGGCATTATGAATTTGGAACTGCTTCGTCAGGTTTGCGCAACTCCGGGCGCTCCGGGGTTTGAAGACAAAATCCGCGACTTCATCATTCAGGAAGTGGCGCCCCTCGTAGACGCCATACGCGTGGACAACATGGGCAGCGTGATCGCCATTGTGGAAGGCAAGGATACGGAAAAAACCATGATGGCCGCCGCCCACATGGACGAAATCGGCTTCATGGTCCGCCACATTGACGACAAGGGGTTCATCAAATTCCTGCCCCTGGGCGGATTTGACGCCAAGACGCTGACCGCCCAGCGCGTGATCGTACACGGGAAAAAGGACCTCATCGGCGTCATGGGCGTCAAGCCCATCCATGTGATGTCCCCCGCGGAACGCACCAAGCTTCCGGAAGTGACCGACTTTTTCATCGACCTGGGCATGAGCAAGGAGGAAGTGGAAAAATACGTCTCCGTGGGCGACTCCGTCACCCGCGAACGGGATCTGGTGGAAATGGGCGACTGCGTGAACGTCAAATCCCTGGACAACCGCGCCGGATGCTACGTACTCATTGAAGCCCTCCGCGCCATCAAGGCTTCCAAAAAGAAACCCTCCTGCAACTTCGTGGCCGCATTCACCGTGCAGGAGGAAGTGGGCCTGAGAGGCGCGCAGGCCGGCACGCTGGATATTCTGCCGGACTTCTCCATCGCGCTGGACGTCACCATCGCCTGCGACATTCCCGGCACCCCGGCGCACGACCAGGTCTCCCGCCTGGGCGAAGGCGCGGCCATCAAGCTCTATGACGGCTCCATCATCGCGGACCGCCGCATGGTTCAGTTCATGAAAGCCACCGCGGAAGCCAACAAGATCAAATGGCAGGTGGAAATGCTGCCCGCAGGCGGAACGGACGCCGGAGCCATGCAGAAATTCGTGCCCGGCGGCTCCATCGCCGGCGCCATCTCCGTTCCCACGCGCAACGTCCACCAGGTCATTGAAATGGCCAGCAAGAGCGATCTGGATGCGGCCGTGGACCTGCTGGCCGCCTGCGCCATGAATGTGGACAAATGGGACTGGTCCTGGAATTCCGTCAATCAATGCCAGAGCGTCTGCGGCAAACCGGCCAAGGCATCCAAGGCCGCTGCCAAGACCGACAAAGCCGCCGCCAAGAAAAAGAAGGCCAAGTAAAGCCAGTCTTTGATACATCCCTGAACAGCAGGCCGCACCCGGGAACGGATGCGGCCTGTTTCATGGGAAAGCTTGTCCGCATCATTCCGGAAAACGTGCATGACCGGCAGGGCCATGTCTCCATAAACCGGGTCTGGCATTTCCCTTCCCCTTCGGCGGCATGCCGCAACCGGCAAAAAAATCTCCCGGCATCCTAAAGACACCGGGAGCGAATCAATGAGAAAAGGAAAATTACTTGGCGGCGGGAGCCGGTGCAGGAGTAGGAGCGGGAGCCGGAGCGGCATCCACTTCCACTTCTTCTTCCTCTACTTCAACGCCTTCTTCCGGGCCGGAAGCGCCGGTCTTTTTCATGGCGTCCTTCAGAGCCTGGCTGCCGAAGAAATCGGCCTGCTGCAAGCGCTGCATGTCAGTCATCATGCCCATGAAAATGGGCAGAAGTTCAGCTTGGCGGGCTTGCATGGCGGCGTCCACCTGGTCCGCCAATTTCTGGGCGTCCTTGGAAAGGGCCTCGCCCTTTTCATTGATCTTCGCCATCTTTTCGGCGGCCGCATCTGCGGTGGCCTTGTCCTTTACCGTGCTGAGCGTAGCGGACATTTCCTTCATCAATGCCAGCATCTGGTCTGCGGCTTCCTTCGCTTCCTTGGAAACTTCAGCGGCCGGTGCAGCCGGCTCCGCAGGCGTTTCAGCAGCCGGCGCGGGGGCCGGAGCCGGGGCATCCTGGGCGGAAGCCATACCTGCAAATGCCAGGGCACATGCCGAACTAATTGTTACAATGCTCTTCATAGCGTTCTCCTTGTACAGGCTCTCCATGTCTGCGTCAATGCCTCATTGTGTTACGGCTCCCTCTGATGCCGCAGAAAACGTGTTTTGCCATTTTTTCAAGCTTCCGGACTTTTTCAGTTGCATCTTTTTAGAATTATTATAAATTTAATTCCGATGACCAAGACCATAGAAAATCTGAAAGCCGCCATTATTGGCGAAAGCACCGCCTCCGCCACTTATGCGGCCTATGCAGCCAAAGCTGCCCAGGAAGGGCAGCCTCTCATCCAGAAACTGTTTGAAGCTGCTTCCAAGGCTGAATCCGTCCATGCCGCCAACCACAACAAGGTACTGGAAAAACTCGGAGCCAGCATGGACCCCTTTGACATCCAGATTCATGTGGGCACTACGGCGGAAAACCTGAAAGCCGCCATTGCCGGGGAAACCCATGAATTTGAAAGCATGTATCCGGAATTCATCGCCGCAGCGGAGGAAGAAGGGCAGAAGGCCGCCGTCCGTTCCTTCACCTGGGCCACGGAAGCGGAAAAGGAACATGCCGAATTTTACGCCGCCGCCCTCCAGGCCCTGGAAAACGGAGACACCAGCGCCCTGCCCGGACAATACTGGATCTGCCTTGTGTGCGGGGACACCTTCAAATCTCTGGAAGGTGTGGAAGCCTGCCCCCTCTGCGGCACCAAGGCTGAAAAATTCCTCGTCATTGGATAAACTCTGCTTGAGCACCGGAGACCTTCCATGACATTGCAAAACCGCCCGGGTTATTCCCGGGCGGTTTTTTACACCAGCTTCCGCAATACACGCGGGCCGGAAAAGAGCAAGAGTTTCTATTTAGCGAACTTTTTCTGCAGATTCTGCGAATATTGTTCCAGTGCCTCCTGCTGCTCCTTCTTCAGCTCCTCCACCTTCTTCAGGTCGCCGGCCTTCTGGGCAGCCTCGATTTTCTTTGCAAACTCTACCTGAATCTTGCCTTGATCAACGAGATTCAAATCCTTGGCTACGGAGAACAAATACCCACCCGTAGCTATGCCGCCGGCAATCATGCCCACGACGATCATGATGATGCCGAACATGGTGGCCTTTTTACATACGGCCACAATGGCGCATACGATGGATACTACCGCAAGCAGAATACCGATAAGGGCCGCCATCATGCCGAACCATGGAAGCACCACGGCCAGCACGGCACAAGCGACCGTAATACCTTTAAGGACTCCAGAACATTGACAGGCAACAGGTTGGTTTTGAGTTTCCATATGTCTCCTATATACCTTGCCACAGCTGATTGTCAATCATTGCCAAAGAATCTCAGGTAAAAAATTCCAACATCATTCGGTTTACGGAATTCCGGGTAAATAATGCCGGTAGCCGGAAATTTGCTCCTGTGCAGCCACAGCCGCGCCCTCTTCCATGAAACTCCACTTGCAGGCAAATCCGGTAAAACCTGTTTACCTCCCTTTCCCCATGTGTACCAGGCGTCCTGACAGATACAGCGGTCATCATCTCCATTAAAGATGGGCTTGCAGAAATGAAAAAGCAGTGCTAATGGTTGGAGATCAACTAATTCCAATAATGAAAAAAATCTTCCTCATACTGACCGTTTGCTGTCTGTGGCTGTGTACTGCCGCCGCCTCGGATGAAACTTGGCTGCAGGACATGGAAAAGGCAAAACAAGCTGCGCAAAATGATGGCAAGGATATCCTGGTGCTTTACAAAATCGGGGAATACCCCCTGTTCAGTGACGAAAATCCGGAGCCCTTGTTCCATTCCATTCACTTCACAAATGCCGCACGCCGCAACTACATTCTGGTGAAGTAGCAAATGCCCCTGTCCGACCCGGAGGATTCTCCGTCCACCGCCATCGTTTTTTGTGATGCCTCCAGCCGCCCCTACTACAGTTTCTCCGGTGAATGGACCATGGGAATGGACTGGGTCCTGGAAGAATTGGTTATTGCGGCCGAGCGCAAACCCGTCATACAGAAAATTCTTCAATCCCTGGACAGGCAGCCCGGCAAAAATCCGGATTTCCGCCTCATCGGACAATTGTTCCTGTCCATGCCTGACGGAATAGAACAATTCCATGCTTCCTACCGCAACTGGATGGAAAAAACGCTGAAAAACGACGGCGAAGATTCCAGCGGATTAAAAAAACGCGCTCGCCGTATTGAGCAGATGAACCAGCTTTTGAGTGAACTTCTCAAAATCATCTCCAACGCAGAAAACATGGAACAGCTGCAATCATTCCTCCAGCCTTATCAAACACGGCTCAATGCCTCTCCTGTCGTAAAGCAGTTCCTGGAATCTTACCTGGCTGTGGAACCATACATCCACCCCCTGAAAAAGGACCCCTCCTTCCTGGATTCATTTCTACAAGAGCCAGTGGAAAAAGTGCAGGCCCGAATTATTTCCATTTCTCCCCATTCCAAAATGTCCCGTTACCTGCGTACGCATGCCTGGGACAATATCCGCATGGGGGCAGATCTTTTCAAATTGGACGACACTTATAAAAATAATCCATCACTAGCCCTTCAACATCTGGAAAAATCTTTCTCCAAATACACCTCTTATGCATCCCGTCAGTTGCTGCTGTTGCTCAAAGGCCGTTTTTTTGCGGAACAAGGAGAGTGGGACAAAACCCGGCAGGCTTTGAACCAGGCAATCCCCATGGACCCTCTTTCCGGCAATGCCGGGGAAGCCAAAAAACTGCTTCAATCACTCTCCTCCAACCGGGTGCGTCTGCAGGAACTTTTTTATTTGAAACGTCGGGGAAACCAGGGAATAGATGACGAATGGGATAAACTATTGCTCATAGAAACGTCAGGAAACGTATTTTTCAATTTTTCCACCTTTGACGAATACTTCAATTAGATAAACCCTCGCCGCCATGAAATTCATTCCGGCATAATTCTGCTTGAGCCTCGTTTCCGAGGCCTTACAATAGCTTCTTTCCGGGGCGGAAGGAACCCCGCCCCGTTCATCTGATGGCAATACCCCGGACAACTACCGACTCTCCGGCACGGCACCTTGCAAAACAACACGTATGGACGGCGGTTTTGCAGGCTTTGCGTGCCGCGTTCGTACCCCGCCGCATGCGCTGCCTGTGGGCGGCCAGCCTCGTAGCGGCACTGGTGGTCAATCCATATGTACTCAATGACGGTCAAAGCGTGCTGATGAGCTGCATGGGGATTGTCTGCTCCACCAGCCTGCTCTGCGGCGTCATCCTGCTCTGCGGCGTCATCCTGCTCTGCCTGAAATACCGCTTCACGGCTTACGCCGTTCTTCCGGCCGTCATCCTGTTCAATGCGGGCCTGTACATGATGCAAATGCGGTACGGAGTGACCCTGAGCCTCTCCGTCCTGGCCAGCATCGCAGAAACCAATTTCCAGGAAGCCTGCGCCTTCTGCACGGCCGGCTCCATAGCGGGAACGCTGCTGCTGGCCGGCTTTATCTACCTGGCCATCTACTGGAGCCGCCGTTCCCTTCACCAGACGGCCACATGGGCCGCCCTTGCCTGCATCTGGAGCCTTTACGGCGTTTCCCTTCTTTTGAGCATCCCGGCCGTTTCCTGCAGTGCGGAACCCCTTTACCTCTATTATACTTCCGACAAGGCGATGGGCTGGCCGCTGGTGGATTTTGTAATGGCTCACAAGCTGGTCAACGAGTACGTTGCAAATGACGCCAGGCAGTTCAACCTGCTCCAGGAGCTTCCCTCCTGCGCGGAGCCGCTTTCCCATTGCGATGCGCCGGACAACCTGGTCGTCGTCTTCCACATGGGCGAGAGCGTCCGGGCCGACCATCTCCCTCTCAACGGCTACCACCGCAATACAATGCCTCTGCTCTCCCGTGAGCCCAATGTCGTTTCCTTCCCCCACGCTACCTCCTTCGGCATCGTTACGCGCATTTCCGCCATCGGCATGTTTACGGATGCGGAACTGGAGCGGCGCCAGCCCGGCCATTCCTCCTTTATTGACCTTTTCAACAAGCACGGCTTCAAATCCATCCGCATCATGGACCTGAACGGGGATTCCGTGCACGACTATTCCCTGGGCATCCTGACCCGGAACTGCCGGGTGCAGAAACAAACGCCGCCGCTTCACCGGACACCGGACATGATGCAGGAGCGCACTTCCCTGGTAATGGAGGGATGTCTGGGAGAGTACGGGAACGCCAGACAACTGTACGTCATTTACAACGAGGGCAGCCACATGGCGTTTTCCTATCCGGAAAAAGCCGCCCGTTTCACTCCGGCCCGCTGCAACATGGACGACCCCAAGGCGCATCTGGATGAAACGATCAATGCCTACGACAATTCCATCGTGGACCTTGACGCCTCCGTGCACCGCATGATCAGCCGGCTGAAAGACCGGCCCGCTATTTATTTCTACTGTTCCGACCACGGCGTGGCCCTGGGAGAAAAAGGGAAAATGTTCCAGGGCCACACTCTCCCCTGTGTTTACCGCCCTGCCATGTTCGTCTGGTATTCGGACGCTTTCGCCGCGCGTTACCCGGACATGGTGCGCGCCCTGAAGGCCAACCGCCTGAAAGCCGTTTCACACGACCATATTTTCCATACCCTCCTGTCCCTGGCGGCCATCCGCTCAGAGACCGTGCGGCCGGAATTGAACCTGGCCGCCCCGCAGGCAAAAGAAACCGCCGTTCCCATCCAGCCGGAAGTGCTGGCGGACTGGCAGCCGTTCGCAACGGCCACGGCAGCCAGCCTGTGAAGGAAACCACGACATTCTGCGATAAAACGGCGCCCGCCGGAACTCAACGCACTTTTACCTGGAGCGGAGTCCGGATGCAATCGCGGACGCGGCGCACCTCTTTTTCCCATTGTTCAGCGGACTTGACGGGAGAAGCCTTGCTCCATACCGCCCCCATGTACCAGTCAAAGGAATTCCCGCTCTTCATGGAGCGGGTCCAGTAGGAGCATCCCTCTCCATCCTCCGCGGCGCCATCCGGCGCCCACGGCACCATAACAGCGGTTCCGAAACAGCCGTTATCCTCCTTGGGCCTGCTCCATGCGGCCATGATTCCGGCTTCACGGTCCGCCGTGACAACTTCATAACTGTTCCTTTTCTTCCCGGTATCCAGGCCAGCACCGACTCGGATTTCCGAAGAATTGCCCCCGTTCAGAGTCACGGAACTTCTTACCCTTGTGAAATGGCTTCCGGCATCCAGAGTCACCTTCCTGGTCTCGACAGCCTTCATTCCTCCTCCCACGTTCCACGGCGCGTAACTTACTTCAAAAGCGGTCTGAACAGGTCCGTTGTACAGGGTCCGTACCTTGGCCCAGTTGCCGGAAACATGGGCTTTCCCGTCTCTGAATACGGCAATGCCGCCGCATCCGCGTCCGGGCCCCACATTGTACATGTCCAGTCCGTTGCCGTGGTCACGGTGATAATCTCCCTTCTTGTAAAATTCATTAATTACAGGCACCCCTGCCTTCTTGCTCCATACGTCCGTTCCGCTGGAAACAAGCCCCTCCCCCTCCGGCGCAGGCCTGGAAACTGCCGGACCGTAAATACGGTGGGCCGTACGGTCGTTTTCCCACGCAAAATCGTCCAGCCGCTCCGGCACATGACGACTGAAGCACACCCCTTCCACAGGAGCGGCATCCAGGGAGGAATTCTCCAGAATCCAGAAATCGCGGGACGCTCCCGCGCGGAAATTGCTCTGGAACAGCAGGGTGTCCATCCTGCCGTCTCCGTCGGTATCCGCCAGCTGGTGAACGATCACGCAGCCGTTGCGCACATCAAACACGCGCAGCCGGGAAGAATCCCGCCCTTTTCCGGGATTCCACGGAACGGACACCGTTTCCCGGGGTCGGAAAACATTCAAGGGATTGGTGACGGAAACGGTTTTCCGACGCGGATGATCTTGACGAATCACCCATTTGCGCAGTTCGCAGCCGGCCAGCAGATAGGCTCCGGAACCGTACACTTCCGTATCATTCCCGGAATAATGACCCGGCTTGTCCGCGATCGGCTGCACCCAGCCCAGCGCTCCCTCCGCATTCACGGCGCCGCAGGCCGCCTGCCATGCCTTCCGGATAACGGGCAAATATTCCTTTTCATCCAGATAACCCTGGTTCACGCCCCACATCATCCCGTACATGATAAAAAGGGTGCCGCTCATTTCCTTCAAGGGCGGTTCGGCGGGGTCCATCAGGCTGGCGTGCCAGGAGCCGTCGGGAGACTGGCATTTCTTCAATGCCGCCGCCATGCGCTTGAGCAGGTCCACGTAAAAGTGACGTGTGGGCCAGTCCTGCGGCATGTCCTGCAGAATCATCGGCAGTCCGGCAATTACCCAGCCGTTTCCGCGGCTCCAGAACATCTTTTTCCCGTTGGCCGCCGGAATGGTGAAGTAGCGGGAATCCCGGTAAAACAGGCCTTCCTTCTTATCGAACAAATAATCGTATGCGGCCTTGTATTCCCGGTCCATGAACTCCAGATACCGGCGGTCCCCGGTATAGGCCGCCAGCTTCGCGAATACGGGGGGCGCCATGAACAGGGCGTCCGACCAGCACCAGCGGTCCTGGCATCCGGGCGTCTGGAATTCAAGGGAAGCGGAAGAGGGCCGGGCCATCACCTTATCCAGAACGGCCCGGATCTTTTCGGCGGCGGCGGGGTTTTCATCCTCCATGGCCATTTCCATCCAGGCATGGCCGATCGCATGGTCATCCGCATGGTAAGGCCGTTTCAGAATGCCCCATTGGCTGCCTTCCCCGACCGTCCTCACGGTTTGAAGCTTCATGCTCTGCGGATTGGCCAGGGCATACTGCATCAGGCCGGAATAAAATGCCCCATAGGTCCAATGCAAATGGGAACGCTTGACAGGATGGGCTATCTGCCAGGCTGCTACAAGTTCAAGATTTTCCTTGATGGTTTTTTCCTTCCAGTCCGCAGGAGCGCCGGAAGCAACTCTGAATACGGACAAAAAGAACAGAAACAGAACCAGTATGCTTTGTTGCAGCCTGTTGAATGAGAAAGAAAATCCTTGCATACTCATATATACAAACAAACCAGTTTTAAAATTTCTTCCTTAATCATTTTTCGGAATTATATGAAATAATCCCGCAGAATCGTTTTACCCCTTTAATGATAGCGTTTGAATGATAAACGCAGAAGTTTGATGGCGCCGTCCAATCAGTTGATATGCATAACCCGGACGGATCAGGCAAGACAAAAGTAAAACAAAGAACCCGTAATTTTTGATCCATTTTCTCATGCCGTCCTCAGGGAAGCCCTTCCGGGCACATATGGTGTCATGACGAAGGCGGATGCCGTATTTTCAATCATCCGCTTCCAATATTATACAATATGTTGTATAATAAAAATATTTAATACATTATTTGCACATTTTCCTTGCAGCCCTATATGTTCTATGGTTCATTGCATTTCAGCGCAGGTAACGGAAGACGGTGAAAATCCGTCGCGGACGCGCCGCTGTAACCGGTAGACGATGGACCGGACACTGATTGCCAGTTAATCGGGAAGTCTCCATCACATGTCGCACCGGGAGCCAGAAGACGACCTGATGCTGCCGTATCTCCCATCCCGCGGACAGGATGAACATACGCACAGGTTTCCTCGTGTACCGCTTTCCAGACGGGCTGCACGCGGCTTCCCCTGCTTATGATTTTCCAGGCTTGTGCCAGGCTCGCGGATGAGCGGTCATCATCCTTTCAAGCGAGACATCACCATGGCGACAAGCATCATCAAACGTTCCGGAAAGAAGGAACCATATCAGGGCTACAAGATCGAGGAAGCCATTAAAAAGGCGTTCCACAGTTCCGGCACTGTTTACAACCGCGCCATTTATGAAGAGGTGGAGGCCAAGCTGGGCCACCAGGACAACGCAACCGTGGAGGAAATCCAGGACCTGATTGAACGGGCTCTGTTCCGCTGCGGATATTTTGAAACCGCCAAGGCTTTCATCACCTACCGCTTCCTGCACAAGATGCAGCGCGAACAGATTGCCGGCCTGTATTCCGGCAATACGTATGTGGACTGCAAGCTGACGGTGGAGGAATACATCGGCCAGAGCGACTGGCGCATCGCCGCCAACTCCAACACCACATATTCCAATGCCGGGCTGATCAACAACACCGCTGGCAAGGTGATCGCCAACTATTGGCTGGACCAAGTCTATTCCGCACGGGAAGGCACCGCCCATCGGGAAGGGGACTACCACATTCACGACCTGGACTGCCTGACGGGCTACTGCGCGGGCTGGAGCCTGCGCAACCTTCTGAATGAAGGGTTCAACGGCGTGCGCAGCCGCGTAAACAGCCGGCCTCCCCGCCACTTCCGGGAAGCCCTGGGCCAGATGGCCAATTTCCTGGGCATTCTGCAGAGCGAATGGGCCGGAGCCCAGGCGTTCAGCTCCTTTGATACTTTCCTGGCCCCTTACGTTTTCAAGGACCAGGCGGACTTCACCCGCATCAAGAAGGACATCCGCAGCTTCGTGTACAACCTGAATGTACCTTCCCGCTGGGGGCAGTCCCCCTTCACCAACGTAACGATCGACTGGACTGTTCCGCGCGACCTTCAGGACCAGGCCCCTTTCAGTGGCGGAGAACACCTGTTTGAAGGAGTGGAAGACCCCGCCCTGCTCCTCCTAGCGAAGGAACGCGGGGTGAACAGTCTGACTGAATTGACCTACAAGCACTTCCAGAAGGAAATGAACCTGATCAACAAGGCCTTCTATGAAGTGCTCACGGAAGGCGACAGCACGGGGCAGCCCTTCACGTTCCCCATTCCCACGGTCAACATCACGGAAGACTTCGACTGGGAAGGGGAAAACGTCCCGCTCCTGTTTGAAAATGCTGCCAAGATAGGCTCCTCCTACTTCCAGAACTTCATCGGCAGCCAGTACACTGTCAATGAAAACGGGGAACGCGTGCCTGACGAACGGGCCTACAAGCCGGACGCCGTGCGTTCCATGTGCTGCCGCCTCCAGCTGGACCTGCGGGAACTGCTCAAGCGCGGCGGCGGCCTGTTCGGCTCCGCGGAAATGACCGGTTCCATCGGAGTGGTGACCATCAACCTGGCGCGCCTGGGCTACCTTTTCAAACAGAACCGGGAAGCTCTGTTCGCACGGCTGGGGGAACTGCTGGACCTGGCCAAATCCTGCCTGGAAAAAAAGCGTGCTTTCGTTCAGGAAATGTATGACCGCGGCCTGTACCCCTACACCAGGCGCTACCTGCCCACCTTCCGCAACCACTTTTCCACCATCGGCGTCAACGGCATGAACGAACTGCTGCGCAACTTCTCCAATGACACCATGGATATCACCACGGAAGAAGGCAGAAAGTTCGCGGAAGAAATCCTGGAGTTCATCCGCCTCCGCATGCAGGAATACCAGGAGGAAACGGGCAACCTCTACAACCTGGAAGCCACGCCCGCGGAAGGCACCACGCACCGCTTCGCCCGGGAGGACCAGAAACGCTACCCGGACATCATCCAGGCGGGCCCCGTGGGCCAGCGCTATTACACCAACAGTTCCCAGCTCCCCGTGGGCCATACGAGCGACTTGTTCCGGGCACTCCAGCTCCAGGACGAACTCCAGTGCTGCTACACCGGCGGAACCGTCTTTCACATGTACATGAATGAAGCCATCAGTTCTCCGGAAGCCTGCCGGGACATCGTCCGCAAAGTGCTGACCCGTTTCCGCATGCCGTACCTGACCGTCACCCCGCTTTTTTCCGTCTGCGAGAAACACGGCTATCTGCGCGGGGAGCACCAGTACTGTCCCTTCTGCGACGAGGAGCTGCTCCGCCTTCACAGACACGAATAACCGCCTTTTCAACCGGCCGCCTCATTTCAATCCAACCATCAAAACAACAATGACCAAACAGGAAATACTAAGCAAATACGCCCAGGACCGCACCCGCTGCACCGTGTACACGCGCGTCATGGGCTACCACCGCCCCGTGGAAACCTTCAATGCCGGCAAGCAGGGCGAATTCCATGACCGCGTCCACTTCGTTGAACCGGACGCTCCCTGCAACTGTTCCCCTCGTACGGAACAGCCACGTTAATTTTCCCAATAACATATGCGAAGTCAATGGGAACGGGTCGGGGCATAGCGGACATCACGCCGCTCACCTTGCTGGACTTTCCCAACAAGGTGGCCTGCATCTTCTGGCTGGGAGGCTGTAATCTGTTTTGTCAGTACTGTTACAACGTCTCCCTGGTTAAAAATGCGGCCTCCGGAACCGGCGGACGAACGGACTACCTCGATTTCCTCAGAGATCGGGTGGGATTTCTGGACGGAGTGGTCCTGTCCGGAGGCGAATGCACGCTGTGTCCCGACCTTATTCCCATCTGCCGTGAAATCCGGCAACTCGGCTTCGCCATCAAAATAGACACCAACGGAACGCGGCCCTCCGTCGTGGAAACCCTGGTGGAAAAAGGGCTTTGCGACTACATTGCCCTGGACTACAAGGCCCCCGCCGAACAATACGGCGCTATCACGGGAAGGCCCGGCCTGTTTCCGTTCTTTTCCAGAACGCTGGACTATCTGATTGCCTCAAAAATCCCTTTCGAAGTCAGAACGACCGTGCACCCGGACCTGTTGACGGAAGATCACGTCAACACCATCATACGCGACTTGACAAAGCGGGGTTATGAAGGCAACTACTTCGTGCAAAATTTTTACCAGACCACACAAACGCTCAACTCTCTCCCCACGCCGGACCGCCCGTTTGACCGGAGCAGGGTGGATTCATCCTCCCTCCCCGTCCAATTCCGCAACTTCGACCTCGGCAACGGAAGAAACTGATACCGCTCCACATGTTCGACATCCTGCTCAACCACAATACCCTGGTCCTTTTCGGAATCATCTTCTTCGGCATCGCCCTTGGCAGCATTAAAATATACGGCCTCAACCTCGGCCTTTCCGGCGTGCTCTTCGTGGCGCTTGCCGCCGGCCACTACCGGTTGGCCATTCCCAATGGAGTGGGGCAGCTTGGCCTGGCGCTCTTCGTGTACTGCGTGGGGCTGAGCGCAGGCAACCGCTTCTTTTCCGCCATCGCCAAGCAGGGCAGCAAACTGGCCGTGATGTCCGCCGTAATTGTGGGCGTTTCCGCTCTGTTCACCTGCCTGTGCGGCATCTGGTTCAATGTGCCCGCGGGTATTTCCTCCGGCATCTTCGCGGGGGCCTGCACCAGCACCCCGGCTCTTGCGGCCGCCACGGAAAGCCTGCCCGGAGCCTCCGGCAGCGGCGTCAGCATCGGCTACGGCATCGCCTATCCGTTCGGGGTCGTGGGCGTGGTTCTGTTCGTCCAGCTCCTGCCGCGCCTGCTGCACTTTGACCTGCACAAGGAGGCCAGGGCCATGCACGCCAAGCAGGAAGCCAGCATCATTTCCCGCCTGGTCCGCGTCAACCAGCCCAACCTGCTCGGCCAGAACATTGCGGACTGCAAGCTGCTGGACGGCCTGCACTGCATGGTGACCCGCGTGGTGCGCGACGGCAGGCTGATGCCTCTGACGCCGGAAGACACCTTCCGGGAAGGGACGGAAGTCCTCATCGTAGGCAACAGCGATACCATGCCGCACGACATCGCGTTCCTGGGGGAAGCCTGTGAAAACCCCTACCCCATGGACTCCCAGAAGGAACGCCGCAAGCTGATCCTGACCAACAAGGACTATGCGGGACGCAAGCTCCGCGACCTGAAAACCCTCCGTACGGACGGCGTCATCATCTCCCGCATCTCCCGGCTGGGGTTCACCTTTGTCCCCACGGGCGACACGACGCTGGAACGAAACGACGTGCTCACCGTCGTCGGTTCGCCGGAAAACCTCACCAAATACGGGGAAAAAATCGGACACCGCAGCCAGGACATGAATCAGACGGACCTCCTTTCCCTGGGATTCGGCCTGTCCCTCGGCATCATTCTGGGGCTGGTCAACTTCAGCCTGGGCAACGGCATGGGCATTTCGCTGGGAATTGCCGGCGGTCCGCTGATCGTCGCCCTGCTCCTCGGCCACTTCGGCCGCCTGGGCCCCATTGTGGGGTACATCCCACGCCCCACGCGCCTGCTTCTTCAAGACCTCGGCCTGGTCTTCTTCCTGGCGGATGCGGGCATCAAGGGCGGGGCGGACCTGGTGGACACGGTAGCCACCCACGGCGTGGCCGTCTTTGTGATGGGCATTATCGTCACCTGCGCGGGCATGTTCTCCGGCTACTTTGTCGGCATGAAAGTCTTCAAGATGAACATTCTTGAATGCCTGGGCGGCATCTGCGGCGGCATGACCTCCACTCCGGCCCTGGGCGCCATCGCCAGCAAAACGGATTCCCAGGCCCCGGTGGTCAGCTACGCCACCGCCTACCCCGTGGCTCTCATCCTGATGACCATCATCGCGAAGGTCATCATCCAGACTATTGGTGCCGTGGTCGGCATCTGACGCGCCGATAACATTCCATGCAGCAGAACTTGTGAAGCCGGGAGGAATTTTTTCCGGTTCAGTGGCAAAACATCCCGATCTGACATACTGGGAGTAATTCATTAACGAGGAATCATGAAATTACTGCTCTTTCCCATTCTTTTCCTGTGCGGTTGCTGCTCCCGGCTCTAAAAATCGTACCGCGGCAATGAAATCCCTTCAGAAACCGCAGCCAGCCAGATGGATCGGGATCTTGCCTGTACTGCATGGTACATGCACCAGGTGGGCGCTCTGCATACGCTTGCCTTTGGAAAATACAATTTCAATAAATTCCAGGTTACTCCCGAAGAGATTATTGAGATGGAGGTGCGCGAAATTCAACTCAAGTACTCACAAGGAAAGCTGGATACCGAATCCAGGGAGCAAATAAAAAGAATGGCTGAAATTCCAGAAAGAAGCGTTTGCCGTGTTGGCCCCGGAAAAAGAGCAGATAAGGAAGATCAACATGAAACATCCGGATGGCCCTATCCACCTTCTTCAGGAACAGAAACCCTATCTCAAAAATTTTCTGTTCCTTGAGACAAACCTCCAGTTATGAAAGGAAAAAACTGTCCGCTACCGACAACCGGGCATTCCTGCCGTCCTTGATCGGATGCTGGCGTTCCCTGCATTCCTTTCAGGAAGGTGTTACTGCCGCCACTTCCAGGCAAACGGACAGGAACATCTTTTTCCACTTGATGCGGAGGCCGGTGAACAAAACAGGAAAAATCGGGTAGCGATAGCTCACTTAAACAATGTTAAATTTGTGAAGATTTCCTTTTGATTGATGATAGCCTACCAGCAGAGGCCCCATATGCCGCCATACAAATGAATGCTATTCCGGCAACTGATCGAGACTGTAGAATACTTCTTCCCAGCTTTCTAATGAGGCTTCCATACCACCAAGTTTCCGCCCGCGCTCACGGGCAGCCGCAGCTATGTCTTCACGCAAGTGCGGTTCCCAAGCCATTTTCGAGGCGTAGGCAATGAAGTCTCCCGTATTTTCGCAGAGCCACCCGGTCTTGCCGTGTTCGATCATCTGCTCCCATCCCCCACGTTTGTCCACGATGAGAACGCTACCACTCGCCATCGCCTCAAAGCCTATACGGGGCCAGTTTTCTGTGGTGTCCGTGGGTTGCAAGATAATATGGCAACGGTGGTAAAATTCCTGCTGCGAAAGGTCATTGTGATCGTGGTAGGTTTCGATCCAGGCAGGCGGTTCTCCAGTCTTCGCTTGGCTACGGGCATCGAAGCCAAGAAAAAAACCTCTCTTTTCTATAGGTGAGGAAAAATATTCATATATTTTGAGGATATCTTTGCTGAATTTATCGTCTTCCTGTCGGGAGATATGACCCGCTCCAAACCAGTCCGAAAGGCGTTTTCCCATGAAGGGAAAGGCCGCATCGTCGAAGTAGGGCCGGAAGCTCATGAATCGAATGTTCGCATCGTCATTCAGTGCCTTAAGACGAGGCATGAGGTTTGTTTTAACATTTTCATTTTGATAGAGAAAGAGAGCGATGTCTCCGCGTTGCATAGCTTCCTTTTCCTTGCCAAAAAGCCAGGTCATGCAGTTGACGAAAATCGTGCGTCTCGAACGTTGACGGATTTCAGGCAATGAATTCAAGAACTCCTGATTGCAAAAACTGATGACAGGAGCACCATCAGGAATGACTGACCAGTCAAAAGCATTATGAATCGTACTCCCACAGGCAGCCATTTCGGAATAGAGGGGATTCTTCTGAACATCATCCTGTGTGGGGATGAAGTGAATTTCCATTCCTATCCTTTCCCATACCTGAAGCTGATGGTAAAGCTCAGCTCCTGCGCCTCCGTATAGAGAAGGAAAACCAATAATGTAAAGCGCCTTATGCATTTACCTTTCTTTATGCGCCCACTTCTTCAACTGCTTCAAGGCACCCATTGTCATAAATTCCCATATATTGATGTTCACTGCCAGCCATTTCCACATTATCAACATTTTTCTCCACCCTCAGATTTTCTATTCCGATGATCTCAGAATGATAATCCGATACATAATTCTCTATAAGCGTGATAAAAAGTTCCTCCGTTGTGGTTTTTGCCATAACATACAATTTTGCACTTGGTGCGTGAGAAAGATCAACAAACAATTCATCGTCCTTCCCGCAATTTTTTATGATGACAGTCGCACTTCTCCAGATAGGAATAAGAATAGGGTCATGACATGTTTTTTCAACAAAGTCGTTCTCTGTGGTCAAAGAATAACAATTGATCGAAAGATCGGTATAAATGCCCAAGTAATGATAGTAGCCTTCTCCGTCAAAATCCGGCCTTTTTTCCATATTGGAAATCTCAATAATACCCGTCCGATATTCATCTGCATAGTTTTCTATAAGTTTTTTAAACGTCAACTCGCTGTCTGTTCTTGCAAAGAGATATCCATAGGCCCCATATTGACCTTTATTTTGATCGAACATTTCGTCATCAGGCCCCATGTTTTTGAAATGCACTAATGCGCCATAATAGGATATAATTCGTTTCATCATCTCGGATAATTATAATGAGTTCCTGGAATTTTTTTTCCATCCTTGTCTGTGGCATGATAATGGGGTGAGCCTACCGTAGGATTAGGATGATGCATGGGATTGCCCTTACCTTCGTGTTGCGCTGCTTCTTTTGCTTCCTTTTTACTGGATAGGTCTTTATTATGAATTTTTGGCTTACCACTAGGGCCTAAATCTTTTTCACGAATACCTTTAGCTAAATTTTTCTCTGTTTCTTTGAGCGCTTTTTCTGTTTTTCCTCCCTTACCTAATTTGGCACCGTACTTAATACCTTTAAGCGAATCTCCAAAATACGGCACACAACCGGCTAAACTGATACCAATGTCCATCCAATTACCACGGCAACAATGAATTAAGGCATTCGTCAAATCACATGCAGGCGTTGGATCAATGACACCTACAGCATCTAAAGCCGTCTGCAAATCATCCAAATGATCCTGACTGGTGTCCACTATTTCTTGTGCCATATCTGCGACTTCCTGTGCACTGGGCGTATTCCCTATAGCTTCGCGGGCTTGTTGTTTTTCCTGATTGGACAAATTAGAAAATCCTATGGATTTTCCAGCCATATATTCTCCCATTTCCATAGGAATGAGCCCTAGATAGTCAACCCTGGAGGAAATCCGATTATTAACCATCCCATAGAGATTGTTCCCTCCCTGCTCTCCTACAGGTTCCCGGGAGAGCCACGTTCCTTGCTGCGGATTGTAATAGCGGTAATTGTAATACACGAGGCCAAGTTCATCGTCGTAATATTCCGACGAAAACCGGAATGGATTCTCTTCCGCCGCATTTCCTTCCATCTTGATGATGGCTCCATAAGGGCCGAATTCATACAAGGCTCTACGTCCCGCCTGGATGCCAAACAGGGCGATGGTATTTTTCAACGCATCGTGCATATAGTAAAGGTCTTCTACATAGGAGCCACTTCCATTAAACACCGTCATTGCCAGAATGCGGGTTGCCGCAGACTCCGCAGGATCCCATAGATAGGTTTTTCTCAGGACAGGTTCTACCTGCCTTTTTATACTTGAGGCGTCCAGTTCTGCAATTTGTTGGTAACCTCGGTAAATAAACCGTTTTTTTGAAACAAGTATTTCTCCTTCATAGACGGCTTTTTCGACGCGGCGGTTCAGATAGTCGTAGAGGCATTCTACACGCTTGCTACCCTGTGCAAAGAGGATAGCTTGATTTAGGCCGTTGTAAGTAACGCTCCATTCTCCACTGGAAGTTTTCACCTTCGTCTGGTTCCCATCCATATCATAGATGGGAATGAAGGATGTTTCTCCATCTTCCACAATGGAAGCGTACTGGTTGAGATCGTTTGCCATATACACAGTGGCGGGAGCCCCCGCACCTTCCTGTGATGTTTTCCGATTGCCGATGTTATCATATCCGTAGCCATATATGCCGCCACGGGTCATCACATCGGAGGTGAGTTCGCTACGGTCATTATAACTATAGGTGTGCGTGAGAGAGGGATTGGGCGTGTTGAAGTAATCTTTCTTGCTGGTTGGCCTAGCCAGCGCATCGTACGCGTAATCGACTTTCGCCGGATAATTGGTGCTGCCGGGGCGCAGGTAGTCCACCTTTGTGACAAGATTCCGTTTGTGTTCATAAGTATACCACCTTGTCATGGTATTGGGATATCTCAAGGTTTCCAACAAGCCATTAATTGCATTATAGCCGTAGGTGAAGGGCATTTCGATGCTATTCATACCGGCACTACCCATGCGTCCTTTAGTGTCGTAGGCAGTAGTGACGGTCTGGACGTTTTCTCCTCCATAGGCGAGGGAATAGCCTCCAGCGCGGCCCAGAGCGTCGAAGGAATTGGTGAGCGTACTGCCGACCAGTCCATCGGTCGTTTCCGATTCCAATTCATTGTACTGGTTGTAGTCAAATGTCCGCATCCCCGAACCATCTGTGATGGAGACGACCATACCAAGATGATTGTAGGCATAAGTAATGGAGGGCGTTTTTGTAGTGGTTTCGTCATCGAAAATAATACTCACCAGTTCACCTGTTAGAAAAGCGTAGGTCCGTTGTGCCGTAATTGATCGCGCATCTATGCTGTACTCCAGCCGGTTCAAGGCATCGTAAGAGTAGTTTTCGGAGGTACCGTCTGCATAAGTTTTACTGAGAAGCAATCCCGTAGCCGTATCATAATGCCAAACTGTTGTATCACCATCCATACGGTCGGCAGGATCGGAATCAATAGTTTCTTTCAACGCCCGGAAGGTAGTCAGGGAAACAAGGTTGTCTGCATCGTCATAAGCATACAGGGCAGGCTGGATTCCCGTGCCATATTCACCGATTTTCCTTCCTCTTCCATCGTAGGAATAACAGACAGTATGCCCCAAGGCATCCGTAACAACGGCAGGAAGACCTGTAGCAATATCATAGGCCGTAATAGTGGTATTCCCAACGGCATCAATCTCCTTGACCGTGCGACCGGAAATATCCTGTTCTACAGTAACCGTATTATTACGGGCATCAGTCCGGGTGACGCGTTTTCCTGATTCATTAAAGTGACATGTATAATGGGATACGATACCAGTACAGTCCTTGAAGTGGGCAAGAATACCATCCGAAAGAATGCACTCTTCAATAATATCCGATTCCGGTTTTTTTATTTTCCGTATACGCTGCCCCGGCTCTCCATATTCCGTCCACTCCACGGTTTCACTGCCACGAGCATCCACCGTAATCGTTTTCTCCTCTAATAATGGATGAAGTAGGGTTTCCAATTTCAATTGAGCTGTTTCAATAGGGGTTCCCGTTGAAGAGTAAGCTTTTGTAACCTCTTTCCAATAAATGCCATCTTCCCTTTTCTCATACGAGGAAGTCCATTCCGTGATACGAGAATTAAGGGGAGTTGGCTCTCCATCCAACTTTACTATTTCCTTTTCAAGCACTCCCATGACATCATAGGAGTAGAGGATAGGAGCCAGATTACCGGTTTGCCGCTGGACTTTCTGCCCCTTTTCATTGTATCTGTAATGGGTAGCAATCCATTCTCCATCCGTATTGGGAACTTCCTCGCTGACCGTCTGACCGAAGCCGTTCACGGTTTTCCGGGAAAGGAAAATGAAATTTTTCCCATCGGTAGAAAGGGTTGAAACCGTCGTACGTATTCCATTTTTAGTAGCTTCTACGTTATGGATCAGGTGACGTTGTCCCGTTCCTGACTCCTCCAGAATGGTTCCATCCGGATGGATTTTTGTAACAAGCGAACTGCCGGTGGGGCTAATAATTGTTCTCGTTAAACCATCCTCGCTATAAGAATAGGAAGTGACGCGGCCCAGTTCATCCGTATAGGAAATAATGCGTCCCTGAAGATCGTAACTCGTTTTTGTGATGGTCGTCATCGGACCAATGTCCACACGCTTCTCAAGAATACGGTCCATCGCATCCCGTTGGTAGGATGTGATTGTTTCCGGGATTGTGTCTGTTGCCGCGCGGATGACTTCCACGAGCTGTCGTGCCGTGTTGTACGAATAGGTAGTCAACACACCATCCTCATCCCGCTCCCATAAGGGACCGCAACACATCATTTCCCGTTCGCTTACCCTTCCATTGGAGCGCGTGCGTTTAATCCATCTATTTTCACGATCATATTCATAATCAACGGTGTCTAACAAAGACCATGTACCATCTAGCAACAATGCATAGTCTTCAATGCGCATATCGTTGCCCTGCTCGGAGACATACGTAACGGAACGGGTACTTTTACCTGGTATGAGTTCTCCTTCTACGCGTATTTCAGCGGTTTGCCTGTACAAGGAGCCATAACTGAAATCTTCTTCATAAGTATAGTGTGTCTGGATTCCGTCAATTCCCTGTTCCATTTTAATGCGTCCCTGGGCGTGCGGATTTGGAGCCGTTCCCAGCCATGTTTCTTTTATTTCCAATTGGGTCTTGTCAGAACCAAGCGCCGTCATACGTTTTTCCACGCGCCGCACATGGCTGGCAGTGAAGTATGTATATGTAATTCGTTGATATTGAGTTGCATTCCCATCCTTAATAAGAGCAATGCGCTGGTAGTCAATATCCGAATCATAGAAATCCCCGTCCTTATAATAGGTATAGGCTACCCTGTGTGTACCCCCTGCCCAAGGCTCATACGAAACGGACGGCCTATTGTGCGTATCATAACCGCTCTGACGAACCGCTCCCTTGATGGAATAATTAGGGCTGATGGAATTACCACGTCCCGCAGAATCATAGGAATATGATATTTTGGCTGAAGAAGAGCTCCCATAGGCAACCGTCTTGTCATTTCTCAAAGTTCCTTCATCGGTTTTGGTAAAAGTTTCCGAAGTGCAGGAAACGGCTTCTCCGTTCATTCCCCTTTTGATTGTTGTGATAATCCGGTACTTATTGTCCCCGAGTTCTTCCCGTTCTCTAAACGTTATAATTTCGTCCTCACCTGTACCGCGAGACATGGACCACGCTTCACCCGTCTGCCACCATGAAGTGACATATGGTTCCCGTCCTGTCACCCGTTCCGTAACAACAAGACGAGTACGTTCTTCGTTTGTACCGATTTCAAACGTTTTGAATGGTTCTCCAGTCACCGCATACAAACCACTCTCAGCATCTTTCATCCCTACTTGCCTGGGCAGATACAGGGCAATCGTGTACCCGTCAGCAGTGATATTTTCTATATTGGCCAAGCCATCCCACATGTTCCAGATTTGACGCAGGCTTCCATCCGTGGATGTTACGACATCAAGATAATCCCTAAATTCTTCATAGGAAATTTTGCGGCCCGACCACGTATTGTAACTTGAAGGCAGTCCTGAATCGGTAGAATAGATGACTGAACTTTTGTTCGCACCCTTAATTTCCATGTAAGCTTTCCCAGAAATAGTATTTCGGGAAATTTCCGAAAAATTCCCATCTATTGCAAGAAATCTGATGGATTGATCTGATTTAGTTGAGACTCCTGCACCAAAGACGGACATTCCGTCACCTCCTACCAAATAATGGCTTTTGTTCGCTCCATTGATACATTTGATCATGGTATTAGGCTGACCGATGTATTCGGCTCCGGAAGGTTTTTCCAACCGTTTGGTTATCGGATGTTTATAGCTGAGAGATTGAACAGACCAAACTGCCGATGAAAAATTCCTCACCGCAATTTCAAGCACCCCACCTGGTACACCCCCTAACCCCCGAAAAGTACCAAAATTAACCTGCCAGAGCATATTGCTTTTATTAGCGGTAGCAACCACTTTCTTTCCGCCCGATGAGCTTGCCCAACGTGACTCCTTCCACGTGCTTCGACGAGAAGGAGATGAACCGGATCCCCCCGGTGAAACTCCGCTGTTGTTTCCTTCACTTGAAGAACATTCACAGTCGCAGTCGCAGGGATCACAATCACAGGAATCGTCTTCGTTGTCTTCCGGCACAGCTTTTCCCGGAGAAGCATTCAGGGTGAAATCCATGAAAGCTTTATTATTGTTCTTTTTGTAGTCGATGTTATCATAACTGAGGCTTGCGCAGTAGAAACCAGGGGATAATCGTGACGAATCAGAACCGCTTTGTCCCGGACTGCCTCCTGCTGGGCCTTGGGGGGGCAGACTAATAGACAAGGGCCCCATGGAAAATTCACCCAAGTCATCAACACTCAGGCTGGCTGTCACTTCTACAGGTTCCGGTTCCGAATCCCCTTCTGTTCGGGTTGAAGGGATTTCTCCAACTTGTACCATCCAGAAATAATCCCGGGATCTACATACTTGACTAACCATCCAACAGATCACCTCTTCCTTTTCAGGAAATTTGGTAAATAAAAAAGGTGAAGGTAATTTGCGGTTACCTTCACCTTTATACAAAAATTCTCCTTATATCAAGGATTATCAAATAGTAATTTGATAAAACATACTACTGTAAATAGTAATTTAATTAATTCATATTTGTCTAAATAAAGACTATTTCTCTATTGGGTTTTCTGAAGAAAAATCTTTCTTTTCCTTCAGGGCTACGCAGATAATAAATTCTGCGTAACCCCCAAATAGTTTTAATATAATATATTGTCGCCATAGGCTCCATTTTATTATTTCTTCTTAACTAAATGGTATTTTACTACCACCTAGGGTCGGTCCTGGAGAAGATATAACAATGAATGGCCTTTTCATTCATCCAATCTTTCCTCCGACCGGCCTTAGTATACCACACAATTAATACGCATGACACAATTATTTGAAAATAACTCATTTATTATAAATGATATATAACTTAACCATCATTAAACCCAATGATGGTTAATTTAATCCTTATTAATTTTTATATCATTAAATTCTGAGAACAATTTTCTACTCGCCCAATATGGGTAAGAAAATTGTAATACAAAATACTTCTCAATACGCTGAAAATAAACGCGTACGAACTAATCAAAACACGACAAAATTTCCCTATCACAACAACGATATGGGAAACAACAAAACCAAATATACTTCCTTATATGAGTTCTTCTCCAAATTTCCTAATGAGGAATCCGCCCGGAAGTATTTTGAGTTAAAAAGATGGAATGGTCATGTCCGTTGTCCTCATTGCGGTTCAGATCATATCACCAAATGTAAAAACCACTTTCCGATGCCTTATCGCTGTAAAGATTGTAGAAAGTTCTTCAGCGTCAGATTCGGTACAATTTTAGAGGAATCCAAATTGCCTCTTCACAAATGGTTGATGTGCATGTATCTGTTGGCGACTTCCAGAAAAGGCATTTCTTCTATCCAGATTTCAAAAGAACTTGGAATCACTCAAAAGTCCGCCTGGTTCCTCTGTCACAGAATCAGGGAAGTTTGGATGAAAGATAAAAAGGAGAAGTTGGACGGTATAGTGGAAGTGGATGAAACCTTCATCGGAGGAAAGGAATCCAACAAACACTTTTCCAAGAAATTGAACAGGGGAAGAGGTTCTGTCGGTAAATTGATTGTGATCGGAGCCAAACAGAGAAACGGAAAAGTAATCGTCAAACATATCGACGATACATCCGCTTACAATTTACAAGGATTCATCGGAAAACATGTAGAGAGGAATTCCAATGTGTTTACGGATGAGTTCAAATCCTATAAAGGACTTGTCGGATTTGTCCATGAGTTTGTCAACCATAAGGGGAAACAATACGTCAATGGAGAGGTTCATACTAATTCCATTGAAAGCTTTTGGTCTCTACTGAAGAGAGGATATTATGGCGTTTACCATTATATGTCTCCTAAGCATTTGAAGAGGTATATCCATGAGTTTTCCTATAGGCATAATACATCCAAGGTCGAAGTGATGGAATGTATTGGTGATACGATTACCAAAATGATTGGTAGAAGGTTGATGTATTGTGAATTAGTGAGTTGAAGAAATTGAACTCTACTTTCCTTGATACTATTCTTTGGAAGACTTCTCCATCACATCATCCAGAAGACTATGCACATCTATCTGTAGATTTTTACAAATGTTGATGACCTCCGTGAATGTAAGGTACCGTTCTCCTACTTCATATTTGTTAATGAAGGTATGAGGTGTATTCAGGAGTTCTCCCAAGTCCCGTTGAGTCATATTCAACTCTAAACGTTTTTCTTTTAATATTTTACGAAGATTTTTCTCTTCATTACTATTTCTGTTCCTCATTTTGGAACAATAACAGAGAATGAGATTGTACCAAATTTAGGTACAAAAGTATTTACAAGTCATTCGATATTCGGTAATAGGTCTTCAATGTTCCTAAAATGGGAACAAACCTAGATAAGAACTATGAAGACATTATCATCAGTAAAGGCCTTATTCATTTCCCTAAGCCTATTGGTTTCATACACCATACCCTATTGTTTGGCGGCAAAAACTGCCGATGTCACGATTGATGGAGATATTATAGAAGATAACGAAAAACATCATAACCTCTCAAATGCTTCATGCGCTTTATTGATTTCTTCAGGATCTTCCTATACCGGAACTAATATTGTAATTTCTACAGTTTGTGGATCTAATTCTTTTGGGGATGCGGCGATTTACTCAAAAGGAGGAAAATTTCTTAATTTAGGAGCGAATTATGGTTGGTCCTCAGTTACCGTATCAAAGGGAGGCGTGTATGGTGGTTACAGTTCAGCGATCGAACTGAGTGACATGACCGAAACATCTACTATCTACAATACGAAAATTTATAATTACGCAGATGAGGGAACAGGTATTCGCCTCTGGAATAATTCAAACCTTCTCCTTGATAATGTAGAAATTTATAATGCCTCAGATACGGCGATCCACGCGAGTAGAAACGCTACAATATCAAATAAAGGTAATGGAATTATTAGAATATCGACAACAGGAGATAATAGGGCTTCTATATCCGCAAGCGGAGATTCAAAAGTAACTCTTTATAATACACATATTGAAAATAAAAAATCCAGTACTAGTGGGGTCTTGGTTGGAGATAGTAGTACTATATCTCTTACAAATTCATCTATTTCTTCAGTTAATAACAACACACTGATTTCAGGTGCAGGAAATCTAGAAGTTAGTCTTAATAACGTCGATTTGTCTAAATCTAAAAATCAGAGAATATCCGCTTCATCTGACTTAACTGTTAATATTCAGAATGGTACTTCTTTCGATGGTTATACTTCTCAAGAAAATGATGGTTCAATTAACATAAATTTAACAAAATCAAGTTGGAACATAACTAAAAATTCTACTTTTTTTTCTCTATCACTAAATGAGAATTCATTTTTAACATTTAACTGCGGGAATGGAGATAAGTTCTACTATATATCCGCTGGTTCTGTTTTCATGGATAAGAGTAGTCAAATAAGGCTTGATCTTGATGAGACGAAAATTTTGAGTATGATCTCTTCCGGTGATGAATTCCAACTATTTTCGGGCGATTTGACGAATTATGATCTTTCAGATATTGATATGTTCAACTCTGACGGATCATATAAATTAACTTATGAAGAAGGGGAATCGGGAAAGGGATGGTTCAAATTAATAGGATATGACGTTGTTCCCGAACCATCGACTTCTACCATGAGTCTATTAGGAATTGTTTGTATTCTCCTAAAGAGACGGAGGGTTTGATAGAAAAAAGGAAGATCGTAAGTTGATCTTCCTTTTTTCTATATTGTTCACCTTCAAATAATTAGGATATAATGAAAATATTATAAAATAGTTTGGTTAGTCAAGTATGTAGGTCCCATAATCCCTATGGAAACCTTCTGATGGAGGCCCTTCACTGATAGATTCATGAATGCTCTGGGGCTCGCTGCTGCGTGTCCGTACAACAGGTTCGTAATACTTAAAACCGGGGAATTCGCCTGTAAGTATCATATTCGATGAGTCGAAACAAGGGGTCGTTCCATTATAAGTTTCTAATAAAGGAATATTTGATATGGTCGAAGAGGATGTAACGTTTTGCATAATGATAAAAATGTGAAATGGTTGAGTCGAAAAATCTTCCTACCAGTATTAAAAAGTCTGGGAGAAGAAAATGCAGTTGCTCTGAAAAGCTCCGGAAGGAGCGCCTGCCAAAAGCCGTCCGGATGAAGGTAAATCACAAGACTGAAGATAATGACACCTTCATTCCTTCCTGATTCACGTTGAATAATAACTAACTTATAAATAATGACAACAGAATAATATTTGATTTTTTGGATATCCTTAATATTCAAATATTCCCATGACAATAAATGCCACTCGATTGTGGAGGACTTGATGGTTTCTCTCTATCATCTTTCCGCCATTCCCTTGCATTCATCAGGGGAATATTTGAGCCACTCATCCAGATGCTTCTGGAGTTCTTTATAATCATGTAGAATTTTTGATGAAAATCAGCCTCGAGAAAGCCTTCTTTAAACTTTGGAATAAAACGTTTTCACAATCATAAGCGTACAGAGTTGTAATACGCGTTTTGTAATATTCCATTTTATTGATTTTCAAGCAGATCCTATAATGATAACAAGTAAACCAATCGCAGCATTTACATCTGTTATTCGTTACCATGGGCTCTATGCCAAGGGCATGCTGTTAATAAAAGCAGGATGCCCTTGGGAAGAATAGGGATACCTGTTCAACAGTTTCTCCAGGTATGGATATTCCTTCCTCTCCTGCTCCAAGCGCGGTCACATGATAAAAACCATGCAATCGGACGCTATTTTTTCAGGAAGGAACCCTTCTGACCACTTCCAGGCAGACGGACTGAAACGTCTTTTTCCAGTTGATACGGATGCCCGCATTCATCAGGAAATCGCCGCCCAGAACCCGTTCATGAACATTTGTGACGGAGCCGTTTTCATCCATGTTCAGCTCCAGGAGCATATACCTGGCTTCGGGTTTCAGGCCCTTCAGGCGCAGGGGCGGCGGGGCGTCCGCAAGCCACTTGTCCATCAGCCACGCGAACACGACGGCGCGGTCCTCCCGCACGTACATCAGGGAAGCCACACGGCTTTCATACGGCGAGGACAGGCGGTACAGGTCCCCGAACTGGACCACGGGGCGAATGCGCTTGTATTCCGCCAGCGCGTGTCTGGAAAAGGCCATTTCCTCTTCCGTCATATCGCAGGGCTGGAGCTCGAAGCCCAGGCGGCCGGACATGGCTGCGTCAAAACGGAATTTCAGCGGCGCGGCGCGGCCCGTCTGATGGTTGGGGGAAGCCGTCACGTGGGCGCCCATGGAAATGGCCGGGAACAGGTGCCCGATGCTCCACTGCATGAACACGCGTTCGCAGGCATCCGTATTGTCGGATGTCCAGAACTCGTGATGCCGCCGCATGGTGCCGTAATCGGCGCGGCCGCCCCCGGAGGAACAGGCCTGGAACACCACCTGCGGAAATTCCTCCGCCAGCGCGTCCAGAACGGATTCATAGCCGCGCACATAATCAATGGCCAGATTTCCCTGATGGCGCGCATCCAGCCATGCGGAACCGGGATCGGAAATCTTGCGGTTGCAATCCCATTTGACGTAGGCGATGTCGGGATGCTTTCCAAGCAGTTCGCGCATCACGCCCAGAATATGACCGCGCACTTCCGGGTTGCCCAAATCCAGCAGGTACTGGCTGCGCTCCAGCCTGTTTTCCCGGCCAGGCAGGCCGATCACCCAGTCCGGATGATTCGTGAACAATTCCGACTGCGGATTCACCATTTCAGGCTCCACCCAGATGCCGAAGCGGATTCCCAGTTCTTCCGCCTTTTCCGCCAATCCGTCAATTCCGTGCGGAAGCTTGGCCCGGTTCACCTCCCAGTCCCCCAGCCCGGCACGGGCGTCATTGCGCGGGAACCGGCTGCCGAACCATCCGTCATCCAGGACAAAAAGTTCTATCCCCAGCTCCGCCGCACGCTTCATCATGCCGTGCAGCACTTCCTCGGTAAATGAAAAATACACCCCTTCCCAGGAGTTCAGCAGCGTCATCCGCTCCTCCTCACCGCCGCGCAGGCCGTAGCGGCGCGCCCAGCGGTGCATGCTTCGGGAGGCTTCCCCCTTGCCCCTACCACTGTGGGCCAGGATCAGGGGAGGCGTCTCAAACACGCCGCCGGCATCCAGCACATACGGTGCGGGAGCCACATCCATTCCCGCCCCCGCATACAGATAATGGTACGGACTGTGCCGGAACCATATCCGGTAATTGCCGGACCACGCCACCGCGCCCATGATCACTTCCCCGGAATCCTCACGGGCCGGGCCGTCCAGAGAAATGATGAAACCGGGGCTTCCCTCCTGCGCGGCGCGGGTTCCGGTACCGGAAGACAGGACGAGTTCATGGCCCCGCGCCACTTCTTCCTCGCTCATCAGGGATTCTCCGCCCCAGGTGCCGCGGAAGCTCGTCACAAAATACCGTTCCGCCTTCAAATTCAGATGGTCGGAAGCCGCCCGGTGAATCCGGATGTCTTCCTTTCCTTCATTGCGGATGACCATCCACTCCATGAAAACGCCTGATTCCCGGTGAGCGCGCACGTGCGCTTCCACCCGTACCGGATAGGCCGGATCCTTCAGGTAAAAGACGGCCTCCTCCCGATCCCCGTCCAACCGCACAAGCTCCTGCCGTTCACACTCCAGGGACAGGGAGAGGAAACCGTCCCCCTGGGTGATGCAAAGATCGTATTCCCCGGACGCATTCGGCAGACCGTCCAGGGAATCCGCCAGCGTCGTACACAGAAGGGGAGCGGAGGCGGAATCTGTAAAAGCGTCTTCCGGCTCATGCAAGGGCGCTCCGTAATAGAGGCGGCGCACTCTTCCCTTTCCATCGCGGAACAGGCTCATCTGGGAGGAACGGGTCAGCAAATGCACGGAATCCGGCGTCATGGTCGCAAAAAAGATGGATGATTCTATTCCAGACCGGCCGTCCGGGCCGCCCCTGTCATCTTCATTAACCCTGCACCGGAACGGGAAGTCAATGGCAAAATGGAAAGGACGGCCCGGCGAATCTGCCTACTTTTTCCATAAATGGCCTGAAGGCCGGAATTTCATGGTGCTTGATTCATGTACAAACAATTTGCCTCCATGGCCCGGATGCCGAACTACGCGAGCCTGGCGCCGCTTGATGCCGAAAGTGCCGAAACCGCGGAATTTAACCTGCGACTTCCGCTGCACGGACCGCGCAATCGTGTTCAGCACGGCGTCAAGCACCTGTTCCGCCTCCCGGGAAGTGGCTTCGCCTCCCAGTTCCCGCCGCAATTCCTGAATGAATTCTGTCTTGTTCATAAGGCCGCCAGCATGAAAGGCCGCCTTCTTCCGGTAAAGCGAAGACGGCGCAGCCCCATTCCTGCCACCTGAACCGTCCCATTCGCGGCCGCGGAGAATCCGCAAGTTTCTCCCTTGCCTCCCCGCGCCGCCGCCATTAAGGTCCGTGAGAGCATGCTCTCTTCTTCCATGAATTATTCCAGTCCGGAAAGAACCTTCAACACGGTTCTGCTGGAATGGCACACCTGTGCCTGGCTGCTGCTGCCCGTGCTGGCGTTCATGGCCGGATGGATGCACTGGTACATCTCCCTCCCCGTGGCGGCGCTGCTCATCCGGGGAATCGGGAAGGGGGCACGGAGCGGCGCGCCGGGGCAGCAACCTTTTCCCCTTTTCACGCGGCAATCCCTGTACGTACTGACGGCTTTCACCATCGTGATGGTCCTCTCGGGATGGGGAGGCTGGGTCAACCAGCATCCGGACCACATCGTCAGAAACGCCTGTCTTCAGGAACTCGTTTCCTCTCCGTGGCCCGTCGTCTTTCCCGACGGAGACGCACTGATATACAACATCGGCTTCTGGACCATCCCCGCCCTGGCGGGCAAACTGGCCGGGCTGGACGCTGCCCGCCTCCTGCTTCCCCTGTGGGGAGCCTGGGGGCTGTTTCTGGCCTGGTGCTGGATTTGCGTCTTTTCCGGACGCCTCTCTACCGCCTTCGCCCTTCTGCTGATCCTGTTCGGCTCCCTGCTGAACCTGCAATGCTGGTTCTCCCTGGATCTGTTCCGGCTCCATTACTTCGGCATTGCGGAACAAATCATGTGCAGCGCCAACGCATCCATCCCCGTCGTTCTCTTCTTCGTCTGGCTTGCGTCAGGCCGGATGCCGTCCGGCTGGCTGCTGCCGCTGTTCTCCTGCTTGGCCTTCTATTCGCCCCTGGCAGCCGTGGGCGGCCTGCCAATAACAGTCTGCCAGGGAATCAGGCAATGGAAGGCCGAACGCAGCGGTACGGCAGTCTTGACTGTTCCTGCCGTCCTTGCCGCCGTCATTCCGGGAATCTGCTTCCTGCTCTACTACGTCCATGTGAACGCCCCGGCCTCCCGGATGGGCCTGCGGCCTTTCTACACAAGCTGGGGAGACCTCCTGCTCATCGGCACTTCCTTCCTTGTATATGCCCTGTTCTGCTGGCACGACTTCCGGCGGAATCCTCTCTTCCTCTGCACGCTGGCAACCGGCCTGCTTCTCCCCTTCCTGTACGTCAACGGAGACGTCAACGACCTGCTCTGCAAGGGAAGCGTTCCGGCGCTGGCCTGCCTGCTCGCCTTTCTGGCCTCCGCCTGGGTGCGGCATCCCAACCTCCGGATGTGGATATGGCTCCTGCTGGCGCTTGGGCTGGCGCCCCGGTTCAACATTCCCTATTACTGCTGTTCGTTCAACACCCTCCAGGCATTTCTGGCGCCTCCGGCTTCAGAAACAAAGCCTTCTTCCTTCGCCTACGGGGAATGGCGGCAACTTGCCTATGCGCCGCAGGCGCGCCGTCAGGATGAATGGGCTTCTACCATGCACCATCCCGGGCATCGGTGGTATCCTTATTACTCCGGCACGCCGCAGCCGTGGCTGCGTTTCATTTACCGTTTTTAACAAAACCGTGCAGGTACAAAAAAGGAATGTCGCCACCCGTCCTTTCTTTCAACGGACTGAAGCCTCAGGAATTCTTTTCCTCCTGGAAATTCTTCCAGCATTCCTTGATGACCGCAGGCAGGGATTTGCCTTCCTTGTCCATATCCCCCTGGCTTACCATCCTTTTAATCACTTTTCCGGAAACGGGGTCCAGAATGATCACGGCGGGAGGACCAAAGACAACATAAGGAGCCTTGGAACCTGCGCATCCCACCACCTTGGCAGCTTCCTCCGGAACAAACTGAAAGGTAAAGGAACCCGGAGACCTGCCCGGCGCCTGCCTGGTATCCACCAGCCAGAAGATGAATTTTTTGCCGGATTCCCTCTTAAAAACCCGCTCCTTGATATGCTTGTTCGTAAAGATGTTGCAGTATGAGCACCAGGAAGACCCCGTCAGGTAGATGACGAGGGGAACCTTCTTGGCAATGGCTTCGTTGCGCAGTGTGTCAAAGGCGGGGCTTCCCGATTCATTCACGGCGGGCAGGGGCGCCTGCTGTGCCAGAGCGGAAGCGGGATGGAGCATGCCCGTCATGGCGGCGGCACAAAGAACGGAAATGGCAAACTTGATCATATTATAATAACCATAGGTTCCCCTGCGCAGAAGTCAAACTTCAAGATTCCGCCATTGCCATCATTTGCCGTTCAAGGTATATACATTCGCCATGCGCCATTCCAACCCTTATAACCGCAGGCATCCTTCCCGGAATAAATGGCGGCTCATTTTCTGGTTGTTCATGGCGTTCCTGCTCCTGTGCGGAGCTCTGATTTACTTCCACCCGGCGGAAAACTGGAAAACCGCAGACCGCAGCAGTAGCGGACTGGCCCCGCTGCCCTCGGAAGAACCGGAAGCCGTCGTCCAGGTCTATGCCGCGCGCGCTTTCGGCTGGCGCAAGTATTTTGCCGTGCATACCTGGATAGCCGTGAAGGAGAAGAACGCCGGTTTTTACACCGTGTACCAGGTTATGGGTTACCAGCTTCCCTCCCGGGGAACCAGCGTTTCCATCTCCCGGGATATTCCGGACCGTAAATGGTTCGGCGCGGAGCCGGAGTTGATTCAGGAACTGCGTGGAACAGCAGCGGAAAAGGCCATCCCCGTCATCAGCCGCACGGCACAGGATTACCCCCATGCCGATACCTACTGGATTATTCCCGGACCCAACAGCAATACATTCACTGCCACGCTGATGAGGGAAGTGCCGGAATTGACCGTGGAGCTTCCGCCTCATGCGGTGGGGAAGGATTACCTGCCCGGTGGCATTGCCGGACGAACGGAGAGCGGTACAGGCATCCGCATCAATTTATGGGGTCTCGCCGGGTTCAGCCTGGGACTGGCGGAAGGAGCGGAAATCAGCCTGCTGGGCCTGAATGCGGGGTTTGACCTGCTCCGCCCCGCCCTCAAACTCCCGATGATCGGGCGCATAGGCCTGCCGGACGCCCCCGTGGGCTGGAACTGGTGGAGCGTCACGCTGCTTCTTTTCACCGTGGGATTCATTTTCTTCCGAATATTCCGCCATATGCGCCGGAAGCGCAGGCAGGCGCACAGTATTCCCCATTTCCGTCATCCACGGACAAAAACGAGCGAACGTATCTGAACCAGTCTCATTCCGCTCAAAATACATTGACATTTCAGGATTATTGGTTAACCCTACCACTCAATAAGCGGGGAAGATCGCACTGTTTTTATTCTATAAAACGCCTATTCTCCCATAGCCGGCAAATGGGTAATCAGCCATAGGCACGGTGAAATACCATCCAAACTCACATGAATATCATGATGATGGTACATGGATTAATACAGTTCGCCATACAGAACCTAAAAAGGAATCCCGGCCAAGAGGGACCAATTCAATTCCGGGTTGAATTCTCCTTTAGACATGAGAAAATTTCAATAGAATGACATATGAAAAAATCACTCATCGTTTTTATATTATCCAACATTTTATTTCACTCCTATGGCGCCCTGCCTGCAACAATTCCCTCTTCTCATTTTTCTGCCATTCCATCCTCTGAAGCCATGAGAAAAAATGGTCATGATGTCGAATCAGAAATAACTAATCTTATCCAGGGAAGCGCTCCATTAACTTTTTCCCAGAGAAAAGTTATTTTTGATCTTCTGAACCGTCTCTCCGGAAAAGATTATATAAATTTCCTGCATGAGACCATTGATTTATTTCATGAAAACGCGGATCTGCCAGAGAGTAAAATAGAATTAGTTCTTTTTCCAAATCTTCTGGAAATGCCGGACATCGTCGGAAATAAGGATTTATTTCTCATATTCAATTATAAAAACAAGCATGTCCAGTCCCTTAAAAACAAGATTCTCGGCTCTGAAAAAATCTCCAAACTTCTCAAGGACAAGCTGGCCTCGCGTCTAAGTTATAAAGAAAAGTCTAGAGCTTATGATACTGTGGCATTTGGGCAGGGCCTCCTCCCGGAAATATTGCCTTCCACTCAATGGGCTCCCTCTTTTCTCAACAATCCGGCTTCTTTACGAATCCAAGAAGAAACCCTTTCCTCCCTTACTTTGGAATTAAGAAATATCGTTGCTTTATTAAGCAACAACCGCCATTTCACTGAAGACCAGATCAAACAAATATCATCATCGGCGCGCCAAATGCTCCTTGATTTAAAAAATCTTATGCTGTATACACCGCTTCCCGATTTACATGAAACCAAGTATCTGGAAGAGAAATTCTATGCGGAAACATTCCCATCAATTCAAAAACTAAAAACCGTTTTATTTGAAATCCAACAAAATAAAGATGACAATCAGCTAACGGACATTATTGGCCATCACTTTTTTGATATTGGAAATTCCTGCGATAGTTATTTTATTGAGTATGTGGTTTGCCGGGAATTATTGAAACAGCAAGTTGAAGAAAATTCCACCTCCCCAAGAGCGACAAAGTGAATACATCTTTTTTTTGTCATCCATTATTCTTCAAAAATGCTTTCAGACTTTATTCGATAGTTAACTCATCCTTCCACTTTTAGGATCATTTTAATCATAGGCAATCCCGGCAATTCACTTGCCAAGCGCGGATGAAGCTGTAAGAATCCGCGCCATGAAAAGACTCCTGATCCGCTCCTGTCTGATTGCCGGGTTGGTCTGCGCCGCTTCCTGCGCCTCCAATAAGGAAACGGCCGCTCAGGAACCCGCCGCCACTCCGACAATGCAGCTGGAACAAACGGCCGCTGCCAGCCGCCCGGCGCCGCTGCCCCCTGTTCCCGTCACCACCAGCCTTCTTCCGGAAGAAAGGAATGAAAGCGATATTTCCGGCCCGGACGTGCTCCCCGGTGACTTTCGCCCCGGGCTGCGCACCCCCAAACTGCCGGATACCCTGTTGTACGACCTGGACGGCAAGCTGATTACCCCCGCTACTCCGTAATCCATCCCTCTGAACTATGACCGCCACCATTCCCAAGGGCTTCCATCCCGAACCTTTTTCCTACCACCAGGAGCTTGAACTGGACATTGACGCCCTGTCCAACGCGGGCGACGGCATCGGCCGTGTGAACGGCTGGGTGGTGTTTGTTCCGTTTGCCCTGCCGGGAGACCGGGTAAAAGCCCGCGTCTGGCGCAACGACAGGAATTATTCCTCCGCAGACTTGGTGGAAGTGCTCCGCCCCAGTCCGGACCGCGTGGACCCGGTGTGCCGCCTGTTCGGCACCTGCGGCGGCTGCCAGTACCAGCACTTTTCCTACGACTGCCAGCTTTTCTGGAAAACGCGCCAGGTGGCGGACCTCCTCCGCCTGCAGGCGGGGCTGGAACTCCCCGTAAACCCGGCCATCGCCTCCCCGCGGGAATACCATTACCGTTCCAAGATTACGCCTCATTTCGACAAGCCCAAAGAAGGCGGCAAACCCGCCATCGGCTTTCTGAAAGCCGGCTCCAGAAGGGAAGTGGTGGACGTACCGCAATGTCCGATTGCGATGGAATGCATCAACGAGGTCCTGCCGATGGCCCGTAAAAGCGTCTATCAGGCGGCGGCCCGCTTCAAGCGCGGAGCGACGATTCTGCTCCGGGCGTCGGAAGGCGGCGTCATCACCAATAACAACGCCGTGGCCTGTGAAAAGGTGGGCACTCTGGAATTCCACTTCCTGGCCGGAGATTTCTTCCAGAACAATCCGTTCATCCTGCCCCTGTTCACGGATTACGTGGCCCGGCAGGCCAGCATGGACGGCGAGGAATTCCTGGTGGACGCCTACTGCGGTTCCGGCCTGTTCGCCCTGAGCCTGGCGGAAAAATTCAAAAAAGTGCTTGGCGTGGAAGTCAGCGAGACTTCCGCAGACTGGGCGCGGAGCAATGCCCGCAGCAACGGAATCAGCCACGTGGAATTTCTGGCGGCGGACGCCGGAGCCATTTTCGCCCAGGTGGACTTTCCGGCGGAAAAAACTGCCGTGGTGATCGACCCCCCGCGAAAGGGGTGCAGCATGGAATTCCTGACCCAGCTATTCGCTTTCAGCCCCGGAAAAGTGGTGTACGTCTCCTGCAACCCCGCCACCCAGATCCGGGATCTGGCAGAGTTTGACAAGGCCGGCTATGCCGTCACCGCCGTCCAGCCTTTTGACCTGTTCCCCCAGACCAAGCATTTGGAATGCGTGGTCACTTTGAAAAAGAAAAACTGACCTTTCCATGCCCAAGCTTTACATCAAAACCTACGGCTGCCAGATGAACGAACGGGACTCCGAACAGGTGGCCCGCATGTTCGTCCAGAAGGGGTACACCATGACGGACCGCGAGGACGAGGCGGACGTGATCCTGTTCAACTCCTGCTCCATCCGTGAACAGGCGGAGCAGAAAGCCCTGGGCAAGATGGGGCTGCTCGCCAAGCAGCAGCGGCACCGCCCCCACGTGGTGTACGGCATGATGGGCTGCATGGCTCAGAGCCGGAAGGACGAACTGTTCAAGGAACTTCCGCGCCTGGATCTGGTGATCGGCACCCAGAAATACCACCGCGTGTTCGAACACGTGGACGGCATTCTCCGACAGCGGCAGGAACGCCGCATGGACAACCTCCGGAGCGCCTTTTCCGGCAGCCATGTATGCGATGTGGCGGAAGAGGAGGACTCCCAGAACCAGATCCGCGACCACCTGGACCCGGGTGCACGCTCCACGGCCTACGTTTCCATCATGCAGGGGTGTGAAATGAAATGCGCCTACTGCATCGTGCCCTACACGCGCGGAACGGAGCGGAGCCGCCCCATTCGGGACATCGTGGACGAAGTGGCCATGCTGGTGGACTCCGGCGTGAAGGAAGTCACCCTGCTGGGCCAGATCGTCAACCGGTACGGACGCCAGATGGACAGCGTGAATGGAAAAGGCGGCTTCGTCCAATTGCTGGAGGCCGTCCATGAAGTGGAGGGCCTGCGGCGCATCCGCTTCGTTTCCCCCCATCCCATCGGCTTCCGGCAGGACCTGGTGCAGGCGTTCACCTATCTTCCCAAGTTGTGCAGCCACATCCATTTCCCGATGCAGAGCGGCAGCGACCGCATCCTGAAAATGATGCGCAGGCCGTACAGAAACGAGACCTTCCTGGATCTTTGCGCGCAAATGAAGCAGGCCCGTCCGGATCTCTCCATCACCACGGACATCATCGTGGGGTTTCCGGGAGAAACGGAAGAAGACTACCTGTTGACCAGACAGGCCGTGGAACAGGTTCAATTCGACAACGCGTTCATCTTCCGCTATTCCCCGCGCCGCGGCACGCCTGCCGCCGCCATGGAGAACCAGATTCCGGAAGAAGTGAAGGAGGCGCGCAACCAGGACCTGCTGGCCGTCGTCAATGAAATCGCCGTCCGGAAAAACCGTGAACTCATCGGCACGGTTCAGGAAGTCCTGCTGGAAGGGCCTTCCAAAACCAACGCCGCGCGCTTCTCCGGCCGCACCTCCCAGAACAAGCCCGTGATGGTGGATGCGGAGCCCGGCCTGACGGGACAAATCCTGCCCATCCGGATTGAGGAAAGCACCGGATTCACCTTGTACGGCGTTCCGTGCCCTTCCAGGGCGTGACGGTCACGCCGTCCTCTTCCGCCTTCAGGTACAGGGCTCCGGTTTCCGGCAGCCGGTACACGGCCACGCCTTCCGGCACGGGGCATCCCCATTCCGTCGTGAAAATGACTGTCCGGGCTCCGGTTTCCCTGATCCATGCAGCGCTGCTGACCGGGTCGCGCGGATGATGCCCGATAATCAGGACATCCGCCCTTTCCGTCTCTTCCGCCCGTGCCAGGGTGGAAAATCCGGCATTCCCGACCAGCAGCACGCGGCGTCCCCGGCACGTCCACGCCAGCACCGGGCTCCGGTCCTGATGCACCCCCGTAGGCAGCGGCTCCGGCAAATCCGCCGTACTCACCCTGTTGCCGGGGCGCAATACCCACTCCTTCGCAGAATGCTGCGCCCCGCGGCCCCAGTTCTGGATGCCGGGATACTCCTGCAGCAAGACTTCCACCCCGGCCCGTTCCGGCTTGCCGTTCCTGGTCGTCATCACGCCGGAAGGCTGTATATGAAGGTATTTCAATATGGGAAGAAGAGTGTAGCGGACTGTATTCTCCGTACCGGTATCCACCACCAGCGCTGGATTGGAAATGACGACGGACCAGGCGTTTTTCTGCATGGGAACCACCACGGCCCCGTTTTCCTGAGCAGGAAGCCGGGCGGGAAGATAGCTGCACGGCAGGGCGGCCGCAAACTGGGTAACACCCAGCATGCTCCCGGCCAGCCACGCCGCCGCGGCATTGCAGACGGACAATGCCCAGGGACACCACGCAAACATCAGCCCGAACAGGGAAATACCCATCAGGAAGGGAACCAGCAACGCCAGGCATATGTTGGTGAATGGCGCATACAGGTTCCAGGTGCCGAAATGCCACGCCGTCAGCGGGATGGACATCAGCCATGCCCCCACGGACACAAGCAGGGTTCCGCGGCACGCTTTTTCCAGCCATACCAGTCCCCTTTCCCGTGCGTTGTAAATCCGGGGAGGAATGAACGGGTCCGGTCTCCACAGGGGCTTTTCCCGGTTCATGTATGCTACAATGCACACAATCACGGCAAACACGCAGAAAGAAAGCTGGAACCCCGGCTGGAAAACCTGGAGCGGATCCACGAAGCACAGCACGATAAACGCCAGAGCCAGAATGTTGGCGGGATGCCCCTTCCTGCGCAGGACGGAGGCCAGCAGCCAGACCACCGCCATGATCAGGGCGCGCAGGGCTGAAACGGACATTCCCGTGACAAACACATACAGGGCCAGCAGGGGGATGCAGGCCAGCCGCGCCACGGAGGGACGGATGAGCAGCAGCCTCAGCAGGCCCAGAATCAGCATGGCGGCCAGACCCACATGCATGCCGCTGACAGCAAACACATGCATGCAGCCGCTCTCCATGAAGCTGACCATGGTCTCCGGCCGGGCGGTCGTCTTGTCGCCCAGCACGGCAGAAACCATTACCTGCCGGGCCTCATCGTCCGGCGGCGCACCCTGTTTCAGCAGCCCTGCCGCCTCTTCCCGGAGATTCAGGGAAGCCGCCAGAAACCGGCTGCGCCAGTCTCCCGGCCCCAGCTCGGAAAATCTTTCCAGCCGGACTCCGGCCACTACCCGGTGCAGATAACCCCACCGTTCCCGGTCAAACAGGCCGGGTCCGCAAGGAGGTTTCAAGGAATAAACCTCCCCTTCAAGCCGGTAGCGTTTTCCCGGTTCCAGCGGAAGCTCTTTTTCAAGGGAAGAAACCGTATAAAGCCACTTGGCCCCGTGCGGCCTGAACAGGACGGAACGCCCGGAAACGGCATCAACGGAACCTTCCGCCGCAAATCTGCCGCCCTCTTCCACAGCCAGACTCCCGTATTGCCGCCCGTAATCCAGCAGACAGCCGCCGGCCCAGACCGCCAGCGCGACGGCCAGCAGACTCATGGCAGGCATCCGGAACAGACAGGGCAGCAAAACCCAGCAGGCGCAGAACGCCCATAACCACGGGGAAACGTCCACGGCCGCACAGGCGCACAGCATAGCCAGCGCAGGCGCCAACAGCGGAGCGGAAGCCATCATCCGCTCCGGCCACGGCCGCAGCAGATGCGACTCCTTCTCCATGCGGGGAACAGGTTACGGCATGGCGTCCGGGCCGTCCGGAATGAAGGGAAGAACGGAAGGCAGCGGAAGAACAACGTTTGCAGGGAGGGGAGCCTTGCGCTGGAGCACCTTGGGCGCCAGCGCCTCGCTCGTTTCATAGGCGCTGCGGAACATCTCCAGCTTGGCGTCCAGATTGTCGATATAATGAAGGGCCACCGCCTCCGGTGTTTTCGGGAACACCGGGGAGCCGAACGCCAGTTCCCCGTGGTGGGAGGCAATCAGGTGCAGCAGGTGCATGCGCACGTCCGGAGAGGGCGGGTCCAGCGTCTTCCAGGAATCCGCCTCCGGAAGCGCCATGATGCGCTTCCACAGATTGTTGACCAGTTCAATTCCCAGAGGGATGTGACCCAGCAGTTCGCCGGCTTCCGAATACGGCATCGTGAAATCCTCCTTCGGGTAACAGTTCTCCCACAGCTTTCCGCAGTCGTGGAACAGGCAGCCGGCCAGCAGCAGGTCGCGGTTCAGCTCCGGATTTGCCTGGCACACGGCAGAAGCTGTACGCATCATGCCGGCCACATGTTCCACCAGGCCGCCGCGGCGTGCGTGGTGGTACGTTCTGGCAGCGGCGGCGCGTTGAAGCCGTTCTCCGAATTGTTCGATGAATTCGACGCACAAGGCCCGGATGCGCGGATCGTTCATGTTCTTGATCAACACGCAAATCTCCTTTAAATCCGCCTCCTGCTTCTTCTTCAGGGTTCCGGAACCGGCCAGGAAGCTTTCCTTCTCCGCCTCTTCCAGCAGGCGCACGTCCAGATCGGCGGCCTCCATCCCGAAAGAACCCTTGGTCCACTGGCCGCGCAGGCTTACGAAACTGCGGAGCGGCAGGGAAGCCAGCACCCGAAACCAGGGCTTGTCTTCCCACACCTTCAATCCCATGGACCCTTCCGCATCGGCAAAAGTTACGTCCAGGTACGGCTTGTTGCTCTTGGTCAATTTCTGCGCACACTGGGAAATCTGGGCAAAAACCTCCGCTTCCACCTGGCCTTCCGCGGCCAGTTTTCCCAACTCCATGAGACTGACTTGTTCCATGCGTGCCATCTTGCCCCGCTTCTCCCCATCCGTCAAGAAAACGCCGGGCGCGCGGCCACTTATCCCCGTACCGTTACGGCAGGTTCCGTAAAAACAGGAATACGCTATTTTTCCAAAACGCCCAGTTCAGCAATGACGACATGACTGCCTTCCAGCACACGCCTGCCGACAAAACGCAGGTAGCGGGCTTTCACGGGAGCCTTTAAATCAATTCTCTGGAGGATGGGATTGGCCCGGATATTGGAAAACTCTCCTTCAGCCGCGGGCGTTCCCCATTCCCTTCCGTCCTTACTGAAATAGACGGCGTATTGGTCAATCGTACCTTTGGCGGAATCCGCGCGCGGAGTGTACAGCACGGCCGCCACATTCACCGCGCGGCCCATGTCGATATCAAGCGCCTGGGGCGGAGCAATCTCTCCCTGTGGAGCATGCGTGTGCCACAACGTTCCGGAATCACCGTCAAAAGCCAGTTCCGGCGCGGCGGCGGATCTTTCTCCGCTGATCACCTTCCAGTCACGCGAAGGTACCGGAACCACCCGGGCCGTGACAGAAGACTTCCTGCCGTTACCCTCGCTCACCGCCTTCACGGTTCCACCGCTGGAAAGAACAAACGGCTTTTCATAAACGGGAGACTGCGGCCCCGGCTCCGTTCCATCTATCGTATACCGGACAGCAGCTCCCGCCGCACCTGTTAGCGTTACCCGGCCGTCGCGGTCATAGCTGACGGAGGGAGCATTCAAAAAACCGGGATATTTCCACAATGAAACCTCGCAAAGCGCTGGAACGGCCTTAAATTCTTCCAGCACCACACGCACTTCATCCGTCGTCACGGGCCTCCCTTTCAATATGACCCTGGCCCCAATGCTGGATCCCTCCACCCATGTGACAAACCGCCCGTTCTCGCGCACTTCCACTCGGAACTTGCGCACCCTCTGCCCAAGCTGGATGGGCTCCGCCAGGCGGATGACGTCAAACGTCGCGGAATCGGGCAATTTCAGTGTGAGGAAAGGGTTCCTGTCTCCTTTGGAAGCGACCCAGTACGTAGCGCGCTTACGGTCAAGCACATGCCGTGCCCCGTATCCGTTCAGAGTGGAGGAAGAGTTCGCTTCCGCTCCTTCGGCAAAATTGCGGGAATAAAGCTCGTTCAGCAACGCACGGAATCCCGCTAAAGACTTTTTATCCTCTTCATGAATGCGCCCGCTACGGTCCGGCGGCACATTCAAATTCAGGTTTGCTCCTCTCCCCACACTGTTGAAATACAGTTCCAGGAGATTCTCAGGCGTCCGTACACGGGAATTCTCGTGATCATGCCAGAACCAGCCCGGACGAATGGAAACGTCCACTTCCGCGGGAATCCAGTACTTCCCGTCCACCGTACCTTCCACGCCCAACTGGTAGCGGACCGTGCCGGGGGAAGGTTCCGTTCCCGCCTGCAAAGGTACGGGTGTATAGGTAGCCCAGCAGGGATAACCCGCATAACCGCTCTCATTCCCCACCCACCGGACATCAGGCCCCACATCGGAAAAAATGACGGCTTTCGGCTGGAGTTTTTTCAATTCGCCCCATGTCGTTTTCCACTGGTAATAGGTGCTTCTGTCAATAGATCTCTTTTCCCGCGCCCCCCCGTAATAACCGTCGCCACCGTTCGCTCCGTCAAACCAGGCGAGGAAAAGGGGGCCGTAGCCTGTCGCCAGCTCCTTCAATTGCCTGCGGTACATTCTGATATATTCCGGCGTACCGTAGGAGGACGCGTTGCGGTCCCAGGGAGACAGGTACACCCCGAACTTGAGACCGTATTTTTTGCACGCGCGGGAGACGTCTTTCACGACATCTCCCTTCCCGTTCTTCCACGGGGAGGAAGCCACGCTGTGCCGGGTAGTCTTCGTGGGCCACAAACAAAACCCGTCGTGATGCTTGCAGGTCAGCACCACTCCTTTGAACCCGGCATCCGCCAGTGTCTTGACAAGATCGTCCGCATCAAAATCGGAAGGATTGAAAAGTTCCGGCTTTTCGTCCCCATATCCCCATTCCTTTCCCGTAAACGTATTGATTGTAAAATGGACAAAGGCATACATCTCCATGTCATGCCAGGCCAGCTGCCCCACAGTGGGAGCGGGAAGCAACGGTGCAACCTTTTCCTTCGCACAGGCGGTTCCCATGCCGCACGCAAACACACACATTCCCAGCAGCGCCGGGACCAAACTGTTTAATCTTTTCCTGCAAATCATCTCGTGCAATCATGTACGTTGAAACAGATTCCCATTCTTTCCGGTAAATGATGCCTCTCTTTTGGTCTTTTTTCTCCAGGCCGGAATGCTACCATTCATACAACTTACGGAACCGCTTTCATGTTACACATCGGATGCCATCTCTCCTCCGCAAAAGGGTATGAAGCCATGGGCAGGGTAGCTCTCTCCATCGGCGCCAACACCTTCCAGTTCTTTACCCGCAATCCGCGCGGAAGCAAGTCAAAAACAATTGATGTCCAAGACATAACACGATTCCTGAAACTTGCCGAAAACAACGGGTTCGGCATTCTGCTGGCACACGCCCCCTATACCCTGAATCCCTGTTCAGCAGACCCCAAGGTCACCCGTTTTGCGGCTCAGGTCCTGCAAGAGGATCTGGCGCTGATGGAATATTTGCCGGGTAGCCTGTATAACTTCCATCCGGGCAGCCATGTAGGCCAGGGAGCGGAAAAAGGCATTGAATTAGTGGCGTCGCAGCTAAATGATGTGCTCTCATCCGGACAGACCACAACCGTGCTGTTGGAAACCATGTCCGGAAAGGGCAGTGAAATCGGAAAAACCTTCGAAGAACTGGCTGCCATCATCGAACGGGTGGAACTGAAGGAAAAACTGGGCGTCTGCCTAGACACGTGCCACGTCTATTCCGCGGGCTATGACCTCGTCAACCGTCTGGACAGTGTGCTGGAGCACTTTGACTCCGTCCTGGGCCTGAAACGCCTGCGCGCCATCCACCTGAACGACAGCATGACGCCATTCGCCTCCTTCAAGGACCGCCATGAAACCATCGGCAAAGGTTCGCTGGGTGAACAGACCTTTATCAACCTCATCAATCATCCGGTCCTGCGGGAATTGCCCTTCTTTCTGGAAACGCCCCGGGACGAAGCCGGCCACGGCCAGGAAATAGCATGGCTAAAAGAACATTACCGCGCGTGAACCCGGCACAATGCAGAACTGGCGGCGGCAGGCATCCAATTTTTCTCCGGGTCTTCTCTGAAAAAAAACTTGCAAGACAGTCCGATCCAGAATAAACAGAAGCCGTAAATTAGTTAAAACTAACTCATGCGTCCGCTTTTTCACGGGCCATATCACTCGGTTTTATGAAAGAAATGCGCATCGTAAAAATAACAGGGCGTGAAATTCTGGATTCACGCGGCAACCCCACCGTTGAAGCGGATGTGTACCTGGCAGGCGGAGCCGTAGGCACGGCGGCCGTCCCCAGCGGAGCCTCCACGGGCGAACATGAAGCCTGGGAGCTGCGCGACGGAGACCCGGCCCGCTACCAGGGCAAGGGCGTCACCAAAGCCGTGGACAACATCTGCAATATCATCGCTCCCGCCCTCATTGGCCTGGAAGCGACGGAACAAACCACGGCGGACGCACTCATGCGTTCCCTGGACGGCACGTTCAACAAGGCCAAACTGGGCGCCAACGCCATCCTGGGCGTTTCCCTGGCCCTGGCCAAAGCCGCTGCCGCGCAATTGCAGCAGCCCCTGTACCGGTACTTGGGCGGTCCCAATGCAAAGGTGCTTCCCGTGCCGATGATGAACATCATCAACGGCGGCGCCCACTCCGACGCCCCCATCGACTTCCAGGAATTCATGATCGTTCCAGTTGGGGCGCCCACCTTCCGGGAAGCGCTGCGCTACGGCGCGGAAGTATTCCACGCGCTCAAATCCGTTCTTCACGGCCGCGGATTATCCACTGCCGTGGGGGATGAAGGCGGTTTTGCCCCCAACCTTGACTCCGCTGAAGATGCCTTGGACTGCATCGCCCAGGCCGTGGACAAGGCGGGCTACCGTTTCGGAGAAGACATTGCAATTGCCTTGGACGTGGCTTCCTCCGAATTCTACGATCCCGAATCCGGCCTGTACGTCTTCAGGAAGTCCGACGGAAGCCGCCGCACGGCGGAAGAACTGACGGATTACTACGTGGAACTGAAAAAGAAATACCCCATCGTCTCCATTGAAGACGGCTGTGCGGAAAACGACTGGGACGGCTGGAAAATCCTGACGGACAAGCTGGGCAAAAGCACCCAGCTCGTCGGGGACGACCTCTTTGTGACCAATGTCGAATTCCTGCGCAAGGGTATCAGCTTGGGCGTAGGCAACTCCATTCTGGTAAAGGTCAACCAGATTGGGTCCCTTACGGAAACGCTGGATGCCGTGGAACTGGCCATGGGCAACCGCTACACGGCCGTCATCTCCCACCGTTCCGGAGAAACGGAAGACGCTACGATCGCGGACATTGCCGTAGGCACCAATGCCGGACAGATCAAAACCGGCTCCCTGAGCCGTTCCGACCGCATGGCGAAATACAACCGTCTTCTCCGCATTGAAGATGAACTGGGGGAATGTGCCCGCTACGGCAACGGGTTCGGTCTCTTTTAACCCATTTCTGCCGAGGCCGATATAAGGCAATCTCCATCCCCGCGCCGCTTTTGCGGCCGGGGATTTTTCGTATCCCGATGGAATGGAAACTTTTCTTTGCAGTGAAATATGCCATGCTGTGGTGTCCACCTGCCCTGCATTGATTGACTCTTTATCTATCTTTCCTCCATGCCAGCTCGCCTTTCGCTACCCGCACGTCCCTTGTTGTACGCGGGACTGCTATATCTGGCGCTGCCCATGATTCTGTTCCTGTGGGGATGGCTTCAACCTTTCTTCTCTCTCCCTCTTTGCGCCACCCTGGCCTACGGTTTGCATGCCACGGTCCGGAAACTGCCGGAATGGCGGTTTTCCCTGACAAAACGCGGAACAGTTCTTCTCCTCCTTCTGTCCGCCGGGTGTCTGCTTCTGACATTCCTGTGCGGTTTTACGGGCCACTTCCAGCAACATGCGGACTTCACCATCCGCAATGCCGTTTACGGACAGCTCATCGCGGAACCATGGCCTCTCGTCATGCCGGACGGCCACCATTTCATCTACTATCTGGGTCATTGGCTGCCGCCTGCCTGCGCAGCGGCCTTCTGCCCTGCTGCATACGCTTCCTGGCTGCTGGCAGGGTGGACCTTCCTAGGGCTGGAACTGGCGCTCCTGACAGCGGCCTGCCTCTGGGGAATCCGGAAAACCGCCTGGTGGACCCTGCTACTCCTCTGTCTCGGTTCGCCTGCCGCGTCTCTGGACTTCCTGGGCATGCCTCTCTCGCACCTGTTTCCGGAATATAACGCCCAGATGGCCCTGTTCATCGGCATTCCGTCCCAAATATTCAACACGTTCAACCACGCCGTCCCGGCTCTTCTATGTACGGTCCTGCTTCTGACGCGTTCCCTGCCCGCCTCCGGCTACTATCTCATGGGAGCCCTGTTGCTGCCCGGTTCTCCTCTGGCAGCCCTGATTCTGCTCCCCTTCATTCTGTATGAAACACTTTTCCGGGACAGCGCATGCGGGTTCCGTACGGGGGAACGCCTGCGCCCCCTCCTGCTCCACCCTGTTTTCTGGGTCGCGTTCCTGTGCGTGGGGGTCATGAGCCTCTTTTACGCCCACCTGGACGGAGGCGGCCAATTCTCATGCCTGCTTTCGGACCAATACGCGGAGGCGTTTCACTACACCATGCGGCGGATGGTGCTCTATCCGGACTCCGTCAAATATGCCAGCTTCCTTCTTTCCCTGCTTCTAAATGTACTTCTGCCGGGGGCGCTCCTTTTCGCCGCCTGCAGGCGCATGCCCCTGTATTACATCACTCTGGGTGGGATGGCATGTTGCTTCTTCTTCCGGATGGGTGTGATGAACAACGAGCTCCTGTTCAAGGCACCCGCCGTGCTTTACCCCTTCCTGGCATTCCTCTTTCTGCACGCCTTCCGCACCGGAAGCACACGGTCCCGCATCTTCCTGGCCGTTTATGTGACATTCACGGCCATTCCCTCCATGATCTGCGTGGCGGAAAAACTGGGAACATTCTCTACGGACAGCGCTCTGATGCAGGCACACCGGCAGGAAAACTACGGGGGAACCCTCTACCACCCGGAACAACCGTTCCACCGCCAATTTATCAAAAAAGATGGCCATCCCCTCCCCGCCTGGCTATTCAAGAGATGCCGGAAGCCGTGAAACGGGAAACCGGCTCAGTCCAGCCGAATCCCGAACATGTCGGACAGGGAGCCTGCATCCCTGTCCAGGGCGTCTTCTCCGCCGGAAACCGGTTCCGGAGCATCCGGAATCAGAACGGACGCGTCAATTCCCCTCAACATAAACAACAGTTCCGGCTGATCGTCCAGCATCACGCCGAACGCGTACAAGGCCGCCGCCGCATGCTTGCACAAATCCGCCCAGTCCGGGCAGGAACAGGAAAAACGCCACTCTTCCGGCGTAGGGAACAGCCCCCTCTCCGGATCGCACAGGATTCCCAGCAACTCCGGGGACAGGTTCCCCTTCAACAAATCAATCCAGGATCCGATATGCCCGGCGCACCGTGCGCGCAACCGGGCAAGCGCTTCTGCATCCGGGGGGGCGGCCTGAACACAGACCTCATATACATGCTCCCCCATCACCAGCGCATCAATGCGGCCGGGAGTCCCCTTCACGTCCAGAACGCAGCCATAGCGCAAGTAGGTGCGGCCAGGGGCCAACCGCATGCCGTACACCTCGCACGCGGCCAGGCTCTTCATCCACTCCTTTCCCCAGAACTTTTTCGCCAGATTGCGTCCGGAAGCCGTTACGGGATGCAGTTCCATTCCCTCCGCGGCCAATTCCACCGCTTTCTCTTCCGCACGTTTCCGCAAATCCGCCCGCTTCAGCGGCATGTTGTCATCCATGCACATGGACGGACAATAGCACACCAGCATCCTCCACGCACGGAGAAAGAACGCTGGATTATGACTGTCCTTTTTACGGGAAGGCGAGTAATGGGAACAATCAAATTCTTAAAAAACAATCTGAATATACTCGCAAAGAAGATCAACTCAAGTATTGGGGACATAATATAGTGGCTATCGTCTCCAATCCTGCAAAACTTTCCTCATCCAGCTTCATGATCATTTTTAGAACATTGATTTGATATGCCATGAATAGGTTCAGCATTCTTTCCGCCGGAAAACCCGCGGCTCCGGCAGGAGGCCCACCGTATCACCCGGTCGCCCTGCATTCCTATCCATCTGCATAAAGACAGGAAGAAACCATGTTTTTTTCTCCATCGGGAAACGCTCCATACCCGTGCAGCTTTGGCTTTTTCCACTTTAATGGGCATATTCCCCGAAATATCCGACACCATGTTTTCCGCGCAATGCCACGGAGCCGGAGTCACATAAAACACTTCATGAAATGGCGTGAACCAGCGCTGCAACCAATAATCAATAGCCTTGTACTGCGCTATCCACGTCCAGACATGCCGGTGGTCGGGAAGCTTTTGCAATATCTTCCGCCAAACTCTCCGGTGCAGCAGCATGGAAAAGGTGCCCAATACGCCGGAACACCGGTAAATATTGAAAAAATCCCGCTGCTTGCCCAGCTTTCCGGCATAGAGGGGTTCTCCGTGATATCCCACATAAAGCAGTTCCCACCTTGGATCATGCATGAAATCCTGAAACTGCGGAGTCATCCTCTCCAGCCGCTCCACATCCAGACGGGCGTCATCCTCCAAAACCAGGATGACCTGCCAGTCTTCATGCTCCAGGGCATACTGCAATGCCCTGGCATGGGAAAGAACACACCCTGCCGCTCCCGCACACGTTCTGGCCCTGTCTCCTGTTCTGGCAGTAAACCAGGGATGGGAAAGGTATCCGGGAAGCTCCGTCCCGCGCACGGCCGCAATACGGTGTATCTTTTCGATGGGAACCACTCCCTCCAGATGGTTCATCAGTTTTTCCCATCTTTCCGTACTCCCGTCCAGATTAATGACGAGGACGGCGTCTATCTGCTCCCATAGCGTGGAACGGCAGGCTTCGTCACGGTCAGTCATAAGGATATTCCTTTGGGTACATCATTTAATTGAAGCTCCACTTGTTAGCCGCGTTCCCCTCCATAACGGCCAAAGCCGCCGGACGAAGCATTGTTTCAAACACCTCCCTCAGCCCATGGTCGATCAGCTGTATTTCAAGCATCCCGTAAGAGCAATTAGCCTCTATCAATACCGGACCGGCAGACGTGACGGCTACATCCCATCCCACACTGTGGGTGCATGGGAATCCCTCATGAGCCCGGCATACCAAATCCACGCACTCTTTCCAAAAGGGAATGCGACGTCCTTCAAAAACGATTCCGGTATCAGGATGGGCAGAAACGCCTTTTTTCCGTGGGTCCTCCGTATATCCCCATTTCCGCAGAACTCCTGTCGGCTCAATTCCCACGGCCAACCCGCCCTGGGAAAGATTGTCCAAGAACATCTCTCCTGTTCCCGTACGCTGCATGCCAGCTACATACCGGCTCCGGCCGTCCAATCCGCGCATGGTTACCAAACGCAAAGTGTTAAGGGACTCCGGGTGTAGTGCAGCTACATCGGGATGCTGCCGCACTGCTTCTTCCACCAGCAGGGGCAACGTGACCAGCCGGGAAAATTCAGTGAACCTCATAATATGTCCGCTGACGCGGCATCTCTCTTGATCCACCCATTCCACAAGAAACGAATCCTTGCCTTTCATTCCATCAGCAGGTTTGATAAAAATACAGGGACAGCAATGCCGAAGAAACCGGTTTAACGGAATGACACTGGCCCCTCCCGCAGTCTGAATCAAAGGAGTACCCCCCCCAAAAAAAACGCCAAAACGCCGGGGAACCGGCAGGCCCTGCCGGACGAACACATGCCATGCGCTGTCCTTATTGTTCAACACTGCGCATTCGTTTCCCGCATATTGCAAAAGAGGATGGGCATATTTGAGCCACTCCGACTCAAAAACATACCCGGATGAATCCGCTCCTTCATACTGCAGCCGGAACTGGAAATAATAATTGATGAGCATGCGTACGGGAAATGCCTTTCCCGTGGAAACCCATTGATGCAATTCGCGTACCACCTGGGTGAACGGCTTGGAATCCTCACGCCGCGTCGCCTCATACAATTCACGTATTTTTTCCCGTCCGCGTTTCAACTTGAGATGCCCGGAAATCGTCTTGCGTACCATCCATAACCTCTCGGAAAGAGCAGGTTCAGGCAATGGCGCATCGACTCCCAACGGCAACGGGACATTCTTCTCCATAATCTTAAGACGTTGTAAAATAAACTAATTCCAGTCATCGGTAGAGAAATCCGGTTTCCCTTCACGGCTGATCCGCACAAAAGGGGAGGGTTCACAGCGGCATCTGTGATCACGGCTGCAACGTGTCCTTACCCCCATGCGCACGGCTGTTTGCCTGAACCATTGCGCGAAACGGGAAAACCAGCACTTTTTTTCCGATACAGGAGGGAGAGGCTTGTCTGACATGGCGCGCAAATGCTCCTCCCAAGCCGGTACCTGCTTCAGCGGATGGGCATCCAGATATTCCAGCAGTAGAGACATTTCCAGCTGTTCCACAGGAGTCATGGTGAAATCAAGCAACTCCTTCTCACTCTGCAGTGGCGGCATGCAGGGTAAATCCTCCACTCCGACCGCAAGGAAATTCAGCCGTGTCCTTTTGCATTTTTCACACGTTCCGCAATTGCGGGACAAATCCTTCCCCTGATAACATACGCGGAGCTTCCGCAAAGCCAGTGGCCATGACGCAACCACAGCGGCTTTCTCCGTGCGGGTATATTCGGAACCGTCCGTAACGATTTCCACCCCGTGGGAGGAAAGGAAATGATTCGTCACCGGATTGTTGCCGCTGGCCAAGTGGAAATACCGGAAACAATTATCACTCCCCAGCATCAAATGCCCGTATTGCCTCCCAAACACCCTCATGCACGCCACCAGCATGGAAAAGTAGGACATGCCGTAAGCACAGTGCATATCGCGGAAATTCGTTTCCACCGTATAAAACTGCGGGATGCCCAGGTCCTCCACCAATTCCCTGGCTATGCGGGAAGCCCCGTTCCAGTCAACTTCCTTATCCTTGCGGATGTCGGCGCCTCTTATCATCAGGCAGGCTTTCAGCCGCTGATTCTGTGCACCGGCCAGCCCCCTCGCATGCCGGAAAGCCGTGAAACAGGCATCCAGGCCGCCTGAAAAACAGGCCAAACATCCAGGCTGCAGGACTCTGCCATTATCGTCTTCCACCACCTCCGGCTCCAAAGTCACGGCCCCATACTGGGCAGGCTGCAAATTAACCCAGGCCGTCACATAGCGGTCCAACCCGGTCAAGAGAGATGCGGACACTGCTCCGCGCACCTTGTAACGGCCCCCGTACTCCATCATTTTATGCAGAAACAGCACGGCCCATACATCCCCGCTGTTATCCAGCCGATCAGGATGGAGAGAGTCTCCCCGGACCCTCAAATATTGCTTCCAGCGTCTCACTCCAATACGGAGGCAAGCGGAAAGCTCCACGCCACCATCCGCCATCATCCTGGGTTTTTCTATCTCAATCTCTCCGCTCATGATTCGGTACGGGTACATTGCTCCTTCTGAGCTGAAGGAGAAGCTCCTCCATGTTTCTGCAAAAGCTTACATGCGATAGCGACTTCATGGACTGTTCATGAACTCCGGAAAGCTTTCCATACGAGTTATCGATCATCATCGTCTCCCTGCCTGCCATGGCTGCGGCAATAGAAACGTGCAATCGATCCGTGACCACCACATCCACCGCGTTGACGGCATGCAGGAGCATGTAAACGCCCATCATGTTATAGTCGTGCCAGCGGCAATCTCCTCCCCCGTAACGGGAAACATCCATGCGGGGGACCGGGGGAAGACAGGAAGCAAAGGCTTCATCCCTTTCCTGGTCCTCTCTTAAAAACCAGCCCACACGGCGGCCGTCTTCCAGGAACTGAACCCGGGAGGAAAGATGCCTGAGCAGGCGACGGCAGGTCTTGCGGTAAAAACGGCAGAGATGGGCCTCCCGCTCTTTGATCAGATTCATGCCGGAGAACAATCGAAGCAGGATGCCCGGTTCCGCACACCTTTCAACCAAGGACTCCCATGAAGGCAGCAGGAGAAGAGAAAAATAAAAAGCCATATCATCCGCTGGCAGAAAAAACGCTTTTTGATTAAACTTCCGGCAGTATTCCAAACTGCGGTGCTCCCGACAAAACACTGTAAACCTTTCGTCCATCAACCGCAGAATACTCCTGCACCCGCGGATGCTGTGAGGTAAAATCACACACCGCGACAATCCCGGAGAGGAAAAGACAGGAGCCATCACCTCATGCCAACCCCATTCAGACACCAAACCTCCGCCACCGCCATACACCAGTGTGTAGGCTTCCCCGTAATCTTTCCCTTCTTCATATACTTCATAACTTAGCCCAATCCGGTCAAAAAGTGTCACGGTGGAGGCGGCAATCAACTCATCTCCCAAATTGCCGGGATTAGGATAGTAAATGAAATGCTCCAAGCCCGTCAGGCATTGGTAAAGAGTGTCCGGAACCGTGTAAGGGAACGTACTGTAACTCCTGTTAATGCAAGGAGCCTTCATGACACCATGGACGAGGTTGATTATTCATGACGGCCAAGGCATTGGGGCGCAGCCAGCAATTCAACAATGGACGCAACCCTCCATGAATAGGTTGAAACAACGCCCAATGCACATTACCTTCCTGAACCAGAGGACCCTTCTCGGTAACGGCAATATCCCAGCCAACACTGAACATCTGAGGGCACTCATAATGCGCTTTCAGCGCAAGCTCTACGGACTCCTTATAGAATGGAACCTGAAAACCGGCAAACGAGATTCCTGTGTCAGGATGGCGTTCGCACGCCCCCTTACTTAAATCCTCAAAAAAGCCTCTATTTACCAATTTACCATCAGAATTAATTTTTACACACAACCCTCCGGAGCACCAGTTATCAATACTTGAACTTCCGGCTCCCATTCTAAACAATGAGAAAAGTACCTCTATTTTTCCTCCGGGAGTATACATGGTTACTATACGCAAAGTATTCAGTGAAGAAGGATGGAAAGCAGACAGCCGGGAATGCCCCCGTACCAATTCCTCTACAATTAGAGGCCCATCCTCAAATCTGTCCTTTAGTTCTTCCCATTTTATGAAATGTCCATCTACCAAACACCCCTCCTTTATATCAGTTGCCTGAAGTTTCATGCACCCCTTCCCCTGATATGAGTCTATAGGTTTTAAGAACAGATCCTTTGCCGAAGCCAGCAAATCGCTCAACTTTCTCATTTCTCCTCCTGTAAGCCGGCATACAGGCATATTCTGTTTCCAGACAGCTTCACCAAAACTCATTGATACAGGAATAGAATGACCGCGCAAATACTGCCTGGTGCGATTCTTATCGAGCAATATGTTGGCCATTTCGCCGGAAGCCTGAGCCAGAACTAAATTCCATCGAATCCATTCATCCCAAGTGCAAAATTCACTTACATTTCTGCCTTTAGAATGGAGATGCTCATCAAAATACTCTTTTTTCAGATGTTTCAGATTGCCATCATACTCCCAGATAATTTTTTTGATATCTGCCAAGACTTCCTCCTCTGATTTGATTTCATTCGGGTCACATTCGTCCAAGAGTGCGCGTATTTTCGCACGATCTTTACCATACAAACGCCGGGTATCTGCAATTTTTTTACGAACCGACGTTTTTAAAGGTCTTTCCCCAGTTGTCTCCGGTTGTTTTTGTTTTCTAGTTAGCATACGGATTTAGTTTTTAATAATTGTTTCTGCAATCTTCTGTAAACAAACATCCAGCCGCCATGCATACGCTGCATGGTCGCAGAACCTCCGTGGGGATTAGACTCAATAATCAGGGGACCTTTCTGCGTAACAGCCACATCCCAAGCAATGGCAAATACATGTTTGGAAAAACATTCGTGCGCCCGGATAATCAGCTCTACAGCTTCCTGAAAACCGGGTATTTTCGTTCCTTTGAATATCAGGCCACTATCCGGATGTCTGTCCATAATCAGGGAAGGAATCTTGTAAACGCAACAGCCCCAGTCACCCATCACGCCCTCATGGTCCAAACCTACGCAAACTCCCCCAGTCTTGGCATTGTCCGTACAGGATCCGCCAACTCCTATTCTGATAATGCCATCCAGAAAACAAATTCTCCCTGAGTTGTCTCTTATAGTCCACAAACGGAGTGTATTAATACTTTGCATATGAAAAGCAGAAATTTTCGCGTGCTGAGTTACCACCTGTTCAATCAATAAGGGGGGAAACCCTTGCAAAGAATCATTCAGTTCCAACCAACTCCGGTACTGTCCGTTTACCAGACACCCACTGGTATCCCCAGGGAGAATTTTCATGCAACAAAAACCGCCACAAGTATCATAGGGTTTGCTGAACAGCCCTATCTCGTACCTGTTTAAAGCTTCTGCAAGCAACTCTTTTTCATTATTGGCGCTAATTATTACGGGTTGCGCATCTCCCCTCACAAGAACACCCAGACGTTCCGGCATGGGAATACCACGGCGGGTGAAAAAAAAGTTCTGTTTCGGTTTAATGAGTAGAACATCTATTTCATGAGTGACCAAACGATCCAATTTTTTCCGAGTAGAGTCCCATTCATTCCAAAGTACAAAATCTTCGAATTTTCTATCTTTATAATTCAAGCCTATTCTAAAATAGTCCGACACAATATCACGGAAGGGCAATGCGTTCCTTTCCCGGATAATTCTCCTGAATTCGGCCAACACTTCCTCGCCGGACTTGACCTGCTCTGCTGGATAAAGGGAATTGATATGACGTATATGATCCGCCGCCCGCCAGCACTTTCCGTATGCTCGCCATCGCTTCCGCTCCATGTTCAACTTCCGGAAAACGCGGAATCTCTCAATTTCCGGATTTGCCGGCATCCTACTCATGAAATTTTCTCCAACTGAAGGAGTACAAAATATTCCATTTATTTCGCGGAATGGGACATGGATGCGTCATGCAAAACACCCAGCCCATTCCCCTTATCTTCATTGCCTAAAAGGCAAAACTGTAACCAACATATGCCGTCGTCGTCGAAACGACGTTGATCTGACAATTAACCATCATTCGCTGTAAACCAAAAATCAGGCAATTATTAGAATTGGGGAAATAATGCTTAATGCCCAGACCCAGACCCATTTGAGCTCTGTTGGTCGTCGTAGATTCTTCATCTTTAAATTTTGTCTCGATCTGATTCATTCCAATACGAGTACCTACAAAGAAATAAGTTCTTTGTCCTACCGCTATATTATAATCAATACCTAGGTTCAAAGTCAGATGAGAAACATCCACATCATGCTCACTACCTTGAGCATAACCTAAAGAAATGCCGGCATTCCAAAAACTTTTTTGTTCAATGGCAAAATTCCGCCGCCAATCTACTCGAAAACCGTATAAATGGTCAGGAACAGCATCCCCCTTGTCATAATCAATAGCAGTATATTCTGCGTTAATCATCAATTCCGCATCCTTGATGATGTTTGAAGGTGGAGTAGAGTAATCGGAAAGAGTTTTCCGAGGAGCGGCGTCTGCGAATCCGGCGGAACACGCAACTCCGCACACCAGTGTAGATAAAACATACTTCTTCATAAATATATTAACTGTTGAATATCAATAAAATGCCAAAGACTTGCCTTGACGTTTTCAATGTAGCGGATTCTCAATCCGTACAGACAACAATTTGTCTGTTGAAGTAGCACCTTTTATGTAACACCCAGCCTGTATCCTTCAATCACTCAAACGAAACAAAGAATCTCAACAATAATCATATCATCTTGAAAACCAGTCCATACTAAAAAAACATTTTTTGCTTGATTACGGATTGAGAATCCGATGGCACTAATATCAACTGCCATGGCCACGCACACCCCTGATCAATTAACGAATATCGCCGCCGTCAAACTCATCGAAGATACCGGAATCAGCATTCTGGAGGCGGCCCTCCTCGTCCGTGAACTGTACCAAGGCCTGGGCGGCCGCGGAAAAGGCATCATGAGAGCCAGATTGTGCATTCAGCTGGGAAAAAAGGAACTGCATCAACGGGAAAAAACCGTTTCCTTCCATCAGGGGGTGGAGGAAACCCTGAAGGCCAAACAGCACCGCAGACCGCGCACGCTGGCGGAAATCAACTACATCTGCACACGGCTGATGAAGAGCTGCCCGGAGCTGAAAACCAGGCCTTTAAGAGCCATGTACATGCAGGAATGCGCCGATTGCATACGGCGCACTTTTTCCACGCTCCGCCAGCAGCACAAGGCAAGGGTGGTTTTAAGCGGCATTTTCTCCACGGCACTCAAACGCGGCTGGTGTGCGGAAAATCCGGCGTTACAAATAGAATTGCCTCCCCTGCGTGAACAAGCGATCCGTCCCTTGGTTATAACGGAAATCCGCACTCTGTTCCATTCAGCCCGGCAGCTCTACGGCAGCGCATGCATCCCGCCGCTGGGCCTGATGCTGTATGCGGGAATCCGTCCGGCAGAGGTAGAACGCCTCACCTGGGACGCCGTCAATATGGAGGAGCGGGTCGTTTGCCTGAAAGCCCTTCACAGCAAGACGGGAGGGAGCCGGCACGTTCAAATCCATCCCGTCCTGCACCGGTTGCTTAAGGAGGCGCAGCCATCCCGGAAAGAAGATCCCGTCTGTCCGCCCAACTGGGCGGAGAAATGGCGGCGCGTCCGGCAGCACGCCGGATGGAACGCGGCGCACGGCCTCCCCTGGATACAGGATGTGCTGAGACACACTTATGCAAGCTACCACGCCAAGCATTTCCGCAATTTCACGGAACTTCAATATGAAATGGGCCATTCCGGCCTTCATTTGCTCAAATCCCGCTACCTGAACATGCAGGATATTTCCCGGCAGGACGCTTCCCGGTTCTGGGACGTCAGGGAATCTGGACCGCCCCGGAAAGCCATTTGATTCTATTACCCATTTCAGGCTTTTAAAACTGCGCGGCTTGGGGCAAAACAAGTGGGTCATGTGGAAAGGCAGATTTTCTAAACCCACCGCAGACCTGGTCCAACGCTATGGCGAGTCCGTCTCCTACGACTGGAGGCTCTTCCGCCAGGACATTGCCGGGTCCATTGCCCATGCGCGGGCGCAGCTCAAGGCAGGATTGCTCAACCGGGAAGAGTTCGACGCCATCGAATCCGGCCTCCAAGGCATCCTGAAGGACATTGAAGAAGGAAACTTCACGTGGAGCCGGGAGCTGGAAGACGTGCACATGAATATTGAGAGCGAGCTGACCCGCCGCATCGGCGCGCCCGGCGCCAAGCTGCACACGGCCCGCTCCCGCAATGACCAGGTGGCTACGGACACGCGCCTCTACTGCCGCACGGAGATCGATGAAATTCTGGAAAAGGTGCGCCGCCTGCAGAGGGCCCTGGTCATGAAGGCCAGAGAATACGCGGATGCCATGATGCCCGGCTACACCCATCTTCAGCGCGCCCAGCCCGTCACGATGGGCCACCATCTCCTGGCCTACGTGGAAATGCTGAACCGGGACGCGGACCGCCTGAAGGACTGCCGCAGGCGGCTGAACGTTTCTCCGCTGGGTTCCGGAGCCATTGCCGGTTCCACCATTTGCCTGGACCGCCACGGAATAGCCGTGGAACTGGGTTTTGACGCCGTCACGGAGAATTCCATGGACGCTATTGCGGACCGGGACTACATCATGGAAACCCTGTTCGACCTGGCCGTCATCGGCGCCCATCTTTCCCGCCTGAGCGAAGACGTCATCCTGTGGTGCACGGCGGAATTCGGCTTTGCCACCCTTTCCGACGCCCATACGACGGGGTCCTCCCTGATGCCCCAGAAGAAGAATCCGGACGTCGCGGAACTGACCCGCGGCAAGACGGGGCGGCTGTACGGCAACCTCACCGCCGTCATGGTAGCCGTCAAGGGCCTGCCGCTGACCTACAACCGCGATCTTCAGGAAGACAAGGAACCGCTTTTCGATTCCATCGACACCATCAAGCTGGCCCTGGATGTCAACGCGGAGATGATCGCCGCCATGACGGTCAACACGGAGCGCGCCCTGGAAGCGGCATCCGACCCCATGCTGCTGGCCACCGACCTGGCGGATTACCTGGTGCGCCGCGGCGTTCCCTTCCGCAAGGCCCACGAACTGGTCGGCAAGGCGGTTGCCATGAGCATTTCCACCGGAACACCGCTCAATCAGTTGAGCGACGAACAATTCGCTTCCATCTCGGACGCTTACGGAACGGATGCGCGCAGTGTATTTGAATTGACAAAAGCCTTCTCCCAGCGTACCAACCCGGGGGCTCCCAATTCCGAAAACACCCGCCGCCGCATCGCCTGCTGGGAAAACATCCTTTCCAAATAGCATGGCTCCAGGAGGCGGCCGGAACGGAGAAACAGCCGTCCGCCTCCGCGGCGCGCCCTCAGGCGCAGACAGGGGGGAATTTTCAACCATCCCCGGCCATGGCCCAACGCCATAGCCTCCAGATCCGGCAGCCATGTTCAAACCAGCTCTCGTTTCCTCTCTCAAAACCTACACCAAGCAAACTTTTTTCTCAGACCTCTTTGCAGGCCTGACCGTGGGCGTCGTAGCCATTCCTCTGGCCATGGCCTTCGCCATTGCATGCGGGCTTTCCCCGTCCCAAGGGCTTGTCACCGCCATTGTGGCCGGGTTCCTCATTTCCCTGTTCAGCGGCAGCAAGTACCAGATAGGCGGCCCCACAGGCGCCTTTGTGATTATCATTATGGGCGTGCTGGAACAGTATCACGCCTCTGGCCTGCTGATCTGCACCTTGATGGCGGGCGTCTTTCTCATCATCTTCGGCGTCTGCCGCATGGGGGCGCTCATCCGCTTCATCCCCTTCCCCGTCACCACGGGGTTCACCTCCGGCATCGCCGTAGTGATTTTCTCCACGCAGATCAAGGACATCTTCGGCCTCACCATTGCAGAGAAAATTCCCGGTGACTTCATTGACAAATGGGCGTGTTACTTCCAGCACTTCCACACCGTCAACTGGGCCGCGCTGGGACTGGCCGCCGGAACCGTCATCCTTACCCTGCTGAGCCGCCGCTTCTGGCCCAAGGGCCCGGCTATGCTGGTAGGCATGCTGGGAATGACGGCCGTTTCCGTGGCTTTCACACTCCCCGTAGCCACCATCGGGCAGGCCTTCGGCAGCCTGCCGAACACCTTGCCATTGCCCTCCCTCCCCCACATCGACTGGCACAACGTGGGCGCGCTGACGGCGCCCGCCTTCACCATCGCTCTGCTGGCGGCCATTGAATCCCTGCTGAGCGCCTCCGTGGCGGACGGCATGACGGGCGGACGGCACAAGCCGAACATGGAGCTTATCGCCCAGGGAATCGGCAACATCGGTTCCGCGCTGTTCGGCGGCATTCCTGCCACCGGAGCAATTGCCCGCACGGCCACCAACATCAAGGCGGGAGCAAAAAGCCCCGTTTCCGGGATGATTCATTCCCTGACGCTGCTTGCCATCCTGATGGCCTTCGCGCAATACGCCCAGCAAATCCCTCTGGCCGTGCTGGCAGGGATCCTGACAGTGGTGTGCTATAACATGAGCGAAATGCACACCTTCAGCCGCCTGCTGAAAGGGCCGCGGCAGGACGCGGCCGTGCTGGTGATCACCTTTCTGCTAACCGTCTTTGTGGACCTGGTCGTGGCCGTGGAGGTGGGCGTGGTGCTGGCCGCCCTGCTCTTCATGGGCCGGATGGCCCAGATCAGCGACGTTTCCGCCATCAAGAACGAACTTCTGGACGACGATTCCGAAGACAGCGGAGACCGTTCCACAGCCAAACTCAATATCCCGGAAGGGGTGGAGGTGTTTGATGTCAAGGGCCCCTTCTTCTTCGGAGCAGTGGAGCAATTCAAGGACCAGGTACTGAAAACTCTGGAACACGATACGAAGGTAGTCATCCTGCGCATGCGATTGGTTCCCGCGCTGGACGCCACCGGTCTGAACGTCCTGTCCGACTTCTGCCACCAGTGCCGGGAACACGGCTGTACCCTGCTTGTCTGCGGCGTGCAGCCCCAGCCGCTGGATGTCATCCGCCACGCTCCCTTTTACCGGGAATTGAAGCGCTACAACATTTGCGAGAATATTGACGCCGCCCTGACCCGGGCGGACAAGATTCTCAACGGCCCCGCTCCAAAACATCTGTAAGAGAGAAGGAGGACGGTCAGGCTCCGTGTGCCTCCAGATAGGAAGCTCCCCACGCATTCATGGCTTCCAGCACGGGAAGAACGCTCCTGCCGAACGTCGTCAGGGAATATTCCACCTTCGGAGGAACGACGGGATAGACTTTCCGCTCCACCAGCCTGTCCGCCTCCAATTCCCGGAGCTGCTGGGCAAGCATCTTGGTCGTGGCCTCCGGAACCAGCCGGTGCAGTTCATTGAACCGGAGAACGGAGTTCTGGTAAAGAAACCAGAGGATCACGATTTTGTATTTCCCCCCGATCAGGGAAAGAGTTGCCCCGCAGGGACAGCGGTAGGTGGAAGGGGGTTTCTTCATGGCTTCAGTAACTTTTTGGGTACTATATTACAAAACAGTGCCTACTTGTCAAAAAATCCCTGTCGCCCTATTCTGGCCGGAATTCCATTTCACCAGATATGAAAGTGACTATTGATCAAGAAAAGTGCATCCATTGCGGCCTGTGCAAAAAAGCATGCATCCTCACCCGCTTTTGCGGGTTCGACTCCCTGGAACAAGGCGCAGAACAGCACTGCATCGACTGCGGCCACTGCGTCGCCGTCTGCCCTCGGCAGGCCATCAGCCATGCCGCCGTCAAAAAAACGGAACCTATCGGCTCCGTCCCGGATGAGCAGGGATTCCTGAATCTGCTAATGAAAACCAGGAGCGTCCGGCATTTTAAACCCCTTCCCGTCGGCAGGGAGGCCTATGACCTCATGCGCCGCGTGGCGGAATACTCCCAATCCGGCCTGAACGCCCAGGAAATCCGTCTGATAGTCATCGAGCATCCGGACGCCCTCTCCCACATCAGGAAGGCGGCCATGCGCATGTACGGGAAACTGGAGAAGCTGGCCCGGTTCCCTCTGACGCGCTTTTTCCTCAAAATGGCCCTGAACCGGAGGGACTATCGTTCCGTGATTTTTGAAAGCGCTACGCACAACCTGCGCCAGCAGGCTCAGGCGCAGGGCGAAGACCCCATTCTGTACGGAGCCTCGGCGCTGATCCTGCTAACCGGACCGGCAGCATTGCAAACCGGCAGGGAAGACGCCACCGTCATTTCCCAGAATATCATGCTGGCCATGACCTCCCTGGGTATGGGGTGCTGCTACATGGGAGGATTGGTCCTGGGATGCCGGATGCTCAAATACAAGCCCCTTCTCCGGGCCCTCCAACTGCCGGAAAAGCAGGAAGTGTACCAGGCCTTCGTTCTCGGCATCCCCTCCCTGCAACTCAAACGCATGCCGGAACGGAAACGCCGTGAAATAACTTTTCGCCGGTTCTCCGATCAATGACCGGAATCCTCTTCCTCATACCGGGAAAGCAGGAAGTCCAAATCTTCCAGCAAATGCTGGCTGGTACTGCTCCACCGCTTCTTTCCCTGCAGGGCCAGAACGCATTCCTTTTTATCCGTAAAGCGGTAGCGGGTAATGCCCTGCTCCCGTAGGCGGGAAAGGTACTGCCTCAGCTCACCATCAAAAAACAGCCAGAACGGCACGCTACGCGCGATCTCCGCCACGCTGACCGTTATGGGCGGCGTCATGTCTTTCAATTCCCTGGCCAGATGGGAAAGGCCCACGTCCCGGAGCATGCGGCGGATGCGGTCATACAAGTCGGACAGGGACATGACGGACAAGTCGCATTCATGCTCCAGATAGTAGCGGACGGAAGCAAGCAGGTCTTCCTTGAACGGCAGAGTCGTTCCCGCCTGGCGCGCAGCGGATTCCAGCGCGTCGGCCAGCCACTGCTCTCCGTACTCGGCGATCAGGAAGTCGCCAAGCTTGAGCAGAGGTCTGTTATTTCTGAAGCCGATCATGGGAAATGAATGGAAAGACGTTATAAAATGGGCAGTTTGCGCTGGAGGGGATCAATCAGCGTCTGGTGGCGCATCTGGGTGATCTCCTGAATGAATTCCTCCACATTGGAAAACTGGCGATACACGGACACGTAGCGGATGTAGGCCACGGGATCGATGGCGTACAGTTTTTCAATCACCTTCTTGCCGATCTCGCTGGACGGTACTTCCCGCAAGTGGTCCCGGTGCAATTCGGAAATGATTTCCTCCACCGCCCGGTCCAGGCGGTCCATGCTGACGGGACGCTTTTCACAGGCTTTGACAAGGCCCCTTAAAATTTTTTCACGGTTCAGGGCTTCCCGCAAGTTGTCCCTCTTCACAACGCGCAACTCCGTACGCTCAATTTGTTCATACGTCGTGTAGCGGTAATCGCATCTCAGGCAGACACGGCGGCGGCGAATCGTCGTCCCGTCCTTGGACATGCGGGAGTCGATGACCTTATCTTCCAGATGACCGCACTGAACACATCTCATGTCGGCACCATACTACCATATAGCGCGCCCATAAAGAAAAAAGTACGCCAAATATAGTGCAGAAGGCTTAACCATCAATATTTCCCAAACACGTCTCCTGTGAATAAACCGCGTGTGCAAATCCCTTTTCCCCGCCCTGAAAAGGATTCCCGCGCATGCCGGAATTGTGAATAAGCGGCAAACAAAAGCCCACAGGATTTGCATGGAAGGATGCCATTATTTTCATGCGTTCTCCCTGCCGGGGAAAACCGCACTCGGCAGTACCTCAAGACATGTTATTTCCCATTACCGTCATTCATTCACCGTACCACCTTCATTGACGACAGAGCCGGAGGGCAATCTGGTTCCGTTCAAATTCAGGACCGCGCCTTTCCTGACAGTAATCCGTCCCAAATTCAATAACTGCCCGGCCATTCCCTCCAAAGACATCTCCGTTCCTGCGGACAACACCCAGGAACATTTCAACGAGGAAGCCCGTACATTCCTGAATACAACTTCAGCCGCACCTTTCTGCCCTCCTTCATCCTTCCGGACGACATGCACTTCCGCCTGTCCGGACAAAAACCCAGACAGAGCCTTCCCGTCCAGCACCGCAGGCTCCTGTGATGCCATCGTTACAGCAGAACCGCCGGGAACGTTCCAGATCTGCCGTCCCGCAAGTTGAACATTCCCCCTGATGAGCAGATTTTTCCCTTCCTCCAAGCGGATTCCTCCCGGGCCAATCATCAGCCTGTCCCCGGGCGCGCCAGCACCTTCAATCACTACCGTATTCACGGCCGGATCTTCCACCTGTATGCCGAACAATTTTACTGTGCCGGACACCACGCTCGGCTTGATGGAAGAAGCCACATTCCACACGCACATATTTTTTCCCGGCTGTTTCCTGTTCATCCATGCTTCCGGAGTTCCCAGAGGAGCATCGTAGCAACCACTGCGGACAGAACCAGCCTCCTTTCCCGCCAGCCGGGCCGCTTCATAGGCAAACCGCGCACCGATGCTGATTTGGGCCTTCCCACTGTAATGCACTCCCATATTATCCCCGGCTGTAAGCTTGGGCAGGTCCCTGGTAGGAACATAGCCCATGCCCGGACGGGAAGCCGCCAGACTTTTCATGACCTGCTGCGTCGTTTTTCCCTGTACTGTGGTATCGCGGCCTTTCAGCCCTCCGGTAATATTCCCGGTCTCCGCATCCGTTTCATTCCTGCCGCCCCAGTTGGCATTCTCCCCGATGATGGCCTTTTGCGCAGCCAGCGCGGACGTGTCTCCGTAGGGTTTCAAATCCACTGACAAATCTTTCAGCAATCCCAGAAAACGGGACGCACTTTCCGGGATGGAAGCGCCAGCGTTGCTCTCCCCCTGCAAATACAGGAGCCCGGAAAACGTCACTTTGGAATATTTGGACCTGTCCACGGCCCCGCAAGCGTTTTTAACAGCCTGCACCAGCGTCTGATAAGCCTGGCCGTGCTTTTGCCAGTGGGAATTGTCCCCTCCGTCCCTGGAAGCCTTCACAACTGCCACATCCGCATCCTTGAACCAGCCGTTTTTTTCCAGGGTAAAAGCAAATCCATACTCCGGCCCCATGCACAGATTGCCATTATAGCGCGGCATCGCAGGCCGGACTTGTTCCCAGGCCGTGGAAGCACCGGGAAACACTCCCTCCCGCTGCCCGAAATTCTCATGCCAGTACAGCGTAGTCTGCGGTTCATACTTCTCCAACAGCTCCGGAGAAGCGGGACTGCCCTTCACTGCTCCTAAAGAGTTGGACTGGCCCGTCAGCAAAAAAACCTTCAACTCTTTGGCTGAAGCCATGGAAACAGAACACGCCAACAGGAAAAACAGCAGAATTTTTTTCATGTCGAAAATTGAGTGGAAACCCACCATACGCGATTCCCTCAGCGGAACAAGATCACAGACAGGATTCCATATAAAGACCAGCCATTTGGTCAATTTTTTTTACTGATCAAGGATGGGAGGATATGTTATTTATATATATTTTCAAGAAAAGAGCAAGCCCCTGGAGTTGTTTAAACTTCAGGGGCTTGAGGTAAAAAATCCCGGCGGCGACCTACTCTTGCGGGACCTATCGTCC
>QWCY01000226.1_pt1 | contig 121437 bp, 142 predicted proteins | sample 1972631 | NCBI WGS metagenome assembly QWCY01 (sample SAMN09866696, study PRJNA288562) | Human gut metagenome isolate pre1_stool, whole genome shotgun sequencing... | isolation source: gut | host: Homo sapiens | place: USA: California
ATGGGTGTAAGTGCAGAGATGCACTGAGCTGAATGTCACTAATAGGTCGAGGGCTTATCCGGGAAGGCACAGGAAAGAGATACAAAAAGGATGAAGATAATTTTCTTATTCGGTTTTGAGGGAATTCTCCTAAGAAATACTTTGAGCTGATGAGTTTGCAAAGCAAAACATTTTCCTCGATAGCTCAATGGTAGAGCACTCGGCTGTTAACCGAGTTGTTGTAGGTTCGAGCCCTACTCGGGGAGTTTAGAATGGATATAGTAGCTGTTGTTTAGCAATAAACAACAGCTTTTTTGTTTATTTCCAGTATTTTTCTGGTTTGGAAGATAAAACACAGTAGCAAATTGTTTACGGGATTGTGTGAGTCTGATATAGTATTAAGAGAATATGAATGAAAGAGGATGAAATATGCGCGTTTTAGAGAATTTGCAGCCTTATAAGGTTTTTTATTACTTTGAAGAGATATGTAATATTCCACATGGGTCTAAGAATCTTGATGGAATAAGCAGCTATCTGGAGAAATTTGCCAGGGACAGAGGTTTATTCTGTATCAGGGATACCAGCAATAATATCATTATGGTGAAGGAAGCTACTCCAGGGTATGAGAAAGAAGAGGCTATCATGCTTCAGGGACATATGGATATGGTAGCTGTGAAGAAAGCAGACTGTGATATAGACATGGAGAAAGATCCCTTACGTCTTAAAATAGATGGAGATTATATCTATGCAGAGGGAACCAGTCTTGGGGGCGATGATGGTGTTGCAGTAGCTTATATTCTGGCAATTATGGATGATGATTCCATACAGCATCCAAGGATTGAAGCGGTTCTGACAACAGATGAAGAGATTGGAATGGAAGGCGCTACGGCAATAGATCTGTCCATGCTTACGGCAACCAGAATGTTAAATATTGATTCAGAAGAGGAAGGTATATTATTGACCAGCTGTGCAGGTGGTGCAAGAGTAGACTGTAATATTCCAGTGTCCCGTGAACAGAAGGAAGGCATCTATTACAATATAGAAGTTGGTGGCCTGGTAGGCGGACATTCAGGTACTGAGATTGATAAAGGGCATGCCAATGCGATCAAATTGATAGGAAGAACATTGAAATTAGTACAGGCTAACGTGAATATCCAGATTGCAGAGCTTGATGGCGGAGAGAAAGACAATGCAATTCCAAGAGAAGCACAAGCTGTTGTCTTTATCCCTGATGGAATGGATAGGGCTTTTGAAGAGGAGATTACGCAGGCAAATGACCTGATACGTAATGAAAATGTATCGAAAGACAAGAATGTATATATTCGATGCAACAAGCTTGCAGATACGCTCAGAGATGTATTAACTGTTGAGTCTACCAATCGTATCATTGATTTTCTTGAGTTATTACCCAATGGTGTCATGGCAATGAGTGCAGATATTGCAGGATTAGTAGAGACATCATTGAATGTAGGAGTACTCAGATTGGAACAGGATAAGCTCATCAGTTTCAGTGCGGTCAGAAGTTCTATTGAGTCCTCCAAGAGAGATCTGATATGTATGCTGGATACATTGACCGGTTTAGTAGGCGGTCAGACTTCTATTTATGGAGAATATCCCGGTTGGCAGTATAGAATTGATTCCAAATTGCGAGAGACCATGGTCAGCATCTATAAAGAAGTGTATCATGAAGATGTTAAGGTAACTGCAATACATGCAGGTCTGGAATGTGGAATCATGCTTTCCAAGATGCCGGAGCTTGATTGTGTGTCTTTTGGACCTGATATTTATAACATTCATACAACAGAAGAAAAACTGAGTATTTCTTCTACACAGAGAATGTGGGAATATTTGCTTGCCATTTTAAAGACAAAATAGTGAAAAGAACAATATAGGAGAGGAAATATGTCGGATAACTTTAGAGAATTCAAATCACAGGGAGAAGAAAATTATTCTGACCAGACAAAGAAATCAGGGAATGGCAGAAAGAATCAGGGAAAGACAATTGTAACCATTGTAATTGCCATTCTGTTTGTAGGTATCGTGGCTTTTGAATCCGTGTATTCAATCAAAGAGCAGGAGCAGGGAGTCGTTACTACCTTTGGAAAAGCGGGAAGCGTAGTTACATCAGGGCTTCATTTTAAGATACCTTTTATTCAGAGGGTGACAAAAGTCAACACAACAATACTCGGCTTTCCAATCGGATATAATCCGTCTGGGAGTCAGGAAGTAAGTGAAGAGGAAGCTGCTGCAGAATCCTTAATGATCACTTCGGATTTTAACTTTGTAAATGTAGATTTCTATGTAGAATATAAAGTATCAGATCCTGTCAAATATCTGTATAATTCCAAACAGCCGACAGAGATTTTGAAGAATATTGCACAGTCCTGCATCAGAACAGTAGTAAGTAATTTTACGGTTGATGATGTCATTACAACAGGTAAGAGTGAAATACAGGCAGAAATTAAGGAAATGATCGTGCAGAAGCTTGAACAGCAGGATATAGGACTTATGCTGGTCAATATATCCATGCAGGATGCAGAACCTCCTACAGCAGAAGTTATTGAGGCATTCAAAGCAGTGGAAACTGCAAAGCAGGGCAAAGAGACTGCGATTAACAATGCCAATAAGTATCAGAACGAGCAGATTCCACAGGCAAAAGCCAAGGCTGACCAGATCATTCAGGATGCCGAAGCAACCAAGCAGAATCGAATCAATGAAGGTACTGCGCAGGTAGTTCGTTTTAATGAAATGTATGATGAATATGTAAAGAATCCTCTTATTACAAAGCAGAGAATGTTTTATGAAACGATGGAGGATGTGCTTCCTGGTGTGAAGTTGATCATTGATGATGGCAGTGGCAATCTTAATAAGACATTGTATCTGGATGAATTACAGATAGAGGATATAACATCCGCCCAGAGTACACAGTCTGCAAGTGAAGAACAGACACAGGAAGAATAGGAGGTTATGTCATGAAGAAGAAATTGGGAAAGGCTGCAATCATAATTATTGTAATGGCTGTATTGATCGTACTTGGTAATTCCTTATTCATCATCCGTGAGAATCAGTATGGAATTGTAAAAGAATTTGGCAGGATTGAGAAAGTTATCAATGAACCGGGACTTTATATTAAGATACCTCTGGTTCAGGAAGTAGATACTGTTTCAAAAGAATTATTATTATATGATATTCCCAAATCAGATGTCATAACAAAGGATAAAAAGTCCATGATTGCAGATAGCTTTGTATTATGGAGAATTACAGATCCTAAGGTATTTGCCCAGACATTAAATAGCTCAACAGCAAATGCAGAAGGCAGAATTGATGTGGCAGTATATAATTCAATCAAGAATGTAATCAGCAGCATGACACAGTCGGATATTATAGCTGCAAGAGGACAGGAACTGACCAGTTATATAATGACAGGAATTACCTCTATTAATCAATATGGAATAGAGATTGCTTCTGTAGAGATCAAGTTATTGGATCTTCCGGAAGATAATAAAGATGCAGTATTCCAGAGAATGATATCAGAACGTGAGAATATTGCAGCTACATATACCGCAGAGGGTAATTCTGAAGCACAGGTGATTCGCAATACCACAGATAAAGAGGCTGCACTTTTGATTTCAGAGGCAGAGAAACAGGCAGAGATATTGAAAGCAGAAGGAGAAGCAGAATATATGAAAATTATGGCAGATGCTTATAATGATCCTGCCAAAGCAGATTTTTACAGCTTTGCGAGAAGCCTGGATGCATTGAAGAATTCAATCCAGGGAGGAAACAAAACAATAATCCTTGATAAGGATTCACCACTTACACAGATATTCTATCAGGCGCAATAATATGCAGGAAAAAGACTGTTTATCAATTAACGATTGACAAACAGTCTTTTTTTGAATGAATTTATCAGGCTTCTGCTGCGGAATCGTTACAGTAGAGATAGAAACTGATCAGATAGAGTCCACAGATTCCAACCAGTGCATAAATAATACGTGAAATCCATGACATACTGCCAAATATGGCAGCAACCAGGTTAAAATCAAAGAAACCGATAAGACCCCAGTTCACCGCACCAATAATGGCTACAGTCAGGGCAATACAATCAAGTACTTTATTGTGCATAATGATCTCCTCCTTGATTGATAGTATTTCTAAGAAAAGTATACTTATGCATTTTTATTTGATTTTGTACATATTTATTATTTTAGATATAATTATACCTGTGAAACCGTTATTTTTTCACAAAAATTAAGTAGATAAATTGAATTACAAGAATTTATATGATATTCTAAAGATGCGTGAATAAAACGTAGTTTTTTATATAAGCATTTGTTTCAAAGTAACAGGGAGTCTGAGATTTTAGGATGGTAAAATTGAAGAGAGAGGAAGAGGTTATTATGACAGAGAAAAAAGTTGTTAAAAAAGTAGTTGAGAAGAAGGAACCGGTTAAAAAGGTTGTAAAGGCTACTGTAAAAGAGGTTGCAGCAGCTCCTGAAGTAAAGGAAACCGTAGTGAAAGCTCCAGAACCAGTAAAGGAAAAGGAAGTACCTGTTAAAAAAACAAGTGTAAATGTAAGTGAAGAAGTGTTTGTTCAGTTTGGCAACAGTGAAGTACTTACAAAGGATATTGTTGAAAAGGTAAAGGATGCATATGTTGCAGAAGGCCACACAGCAGATTCTGTTAAGAAAATCAGAGTATACATAAAACCAGAAGAAGGCATGGCATATTATGTAGTGAATGATGACTATGCATCTGGTATCAGCTTATTCTAGGAGTGTATTTTGGGTTTTGTTCCAAATATTGGAAATATTAATACAAAAAGCCTCATTGTGCAACTTCAACAAAGTGGGTTGACGTTAAAACCTATAGTTTGTATAATAAACTATGGTGAGTATTTGATTATGGCAAAACCGTGAGAAATCCGGCGACGCAAAGCTATAGGGTCTTCGCTATTACGAAATAGGATGACAGCCAGTTGCGAATAGATTTGTACTGAGTAGTGGAGTCTGCTCAGTACTTTTTTATTTATTTTTATGAGAAAAAGTAATATGAAGGCTGTCACGTTCTTCGCAGGTCAGATTAGTGAACTGCTCCATGATCATGGTAATGTTTGTGTCTTTAGCGTCACATAAAAGATAGATAACATCTGTAAGTTGAGAGATAATATCCTTCATTCTCATCATATCCATTTTTTCTATTTTGTTGGGATTCATAATTGTATGTACTCCATTTCTTGAAAACCAGTTTACATAAGTATACATATATTGTATTATCAATATGAATTTTAACATAGTATGACAAAACTGTAAGGTTACTTTTGGCATTTTAAAAAAGAAAAATGTAGAAGAAAAGTGTTACTGTGGTAAAATAGTAATAGTATAGGAAGAAACTGTTGATCAGGTAAAATGGAGAGAGCAATGCAGAAACAGGAACTGAAAAATACATTTATAGACACCCTGGAGCGTGAAAGAACAATACGTGGGTGGACGCAGTGGGAAATGGCAGAGAAATTGGAAATGTCAGTACCCGGATATCGTAAAATGGTATCGGGAATGACAGACTCTATTGCGTTGTATACGGCATACAGAGCATCGGTCGTACTTAATATACCGATTCCTATATTATACGGCAGTACTGATCATAAGGATCAGTTGCTGAACAAGATATACAATGCTCCGGCATCTACGTGTCAGAGAATAGAGTACTATCTGGATTATGATGCAAAATACAGACATGCACGGACGAAGAATACAGGTAGTACAATATGGATAGATGTTTTTACACTTACCGGTTATATGGAAGATGCCATGCACTTTGATTCGACCAATGTTGAAAGGGTGGAGATACCGGATCGATATGAAGGACGTGTATCCAAAGGGCTTATGGTGACAGAGAACAGCCTGTTACCGGTGTATGGCAAGGGAGACATTATCCTGTTGGAAGAGAGAATGCCAAGAATTGGGGATATTACAGTCAGTATACATATGAAAACCAGCATTTTGTATATCAGAAAGGTATTTCAGACAGAGGACCGCTATGAGCTTCATCCTGTTAATGGAAGAGGTAAGATTGTTTATATAGAAAAGAAGGACAGAAGTGACTGGCATGAGATGGGACGAGTGATAGCCAGTATTCGTACAGATGAGTATAAAAGGGAGTAGGTTTACAGCCTGCTCCCTTCATTATTACATGATGATTCCAAGATAGTTGTCAAATGCTTCAGAATAGATTTTTCCATAACATTCGGCTGAAATTTTTCCCTGGCGGTATAAGTGATAAGCTTCCTGACATGCATCTTTGAGCTCTTTAGAGTTACCATGCAGTTCTCCGATTCTTTTTACTTTTTCTATTTCTTCACATTCAAGAACTGTGAATTTTTCATAGCCTCTCATCGTGGTTCACCATACCTTTCTACATGAATGGAACATAACGCATTCAATACATTTTATTTATTATAGCATGAATTGTATGTATTATCAATTAAATTAAAATAACTTCATTAATTAACAGAAAACAATACGTAATAAAATTTTATAGAACCGGTAATTGGTTTATGTTATACTAATAACGACATATTTTAAACGGCATATCGGGCAGAATAAAGATATTGCCAATGGAGACTTGAATATAAGGAGCAGGGAGAGATTATGGATTTTGCAGAAAAGGGCGCAAGACCGGTATACGTAGTAGGACATAAGAATCCGGATACAGATTCCATCAGTTCAGCAATTGCGTATGCATATTTGAAGAATACAACAGGGACAGGACAGTATATTCCTGCCAGGGCAGGTCAGATTAATCAGGAAACGCAGTATGTATTAAATGCATTTCATGTAGAAGCGCCCATTTATCTGGATGATGTTATGACGGATGCCAGAGATATTGATATGAATGATATAGAAGGTGTGACAGAGGATGTTTCGTTGAAAAAGGCATGGCATATGATGCGTGATCGTGGGGATGTAACACTGCCTGTAGTAGATCAGGGAAAATTAACCGGTATCATCACCATTGGAGACATTGCTAACGCATATATGGACGTGTATGACAACTGCATTTTATCCACGGCAAAAACTTCCTATAAGAATATTCTGGAGACATTGGATGCCAAAATGATTGTAGGAAGTGAAGATGGATTCTTTGAAAGTGGAGAAGTGGTTATTGCGACTGCCAATCCTGATGTATTGGAGGATTATATTCATCCGGGAGATATGGTCATTCTGGGGAATCGTTACGAGACACAGCTGTGTGCGATTGAAATGGGAGCAGCCTGCGTTGTAATCAGTATGGGGGCGAAGGTGTCTAAGACCATTCAGCATTTTGCCAAAGAACACAATTGTATCGTCATTAATACGCCTTATGATTCTTTTACAGTGGCAAGACTGATCAACCAGAGTATGTCCATTGGATATTTTATGAAAAAGGAAAAACTCACAACATTTCGTGTTACAGACAAAACGGAAGATATCAGGGCTATCATGAAGAAGAAGAGATACCATGACTTCCCTGTGCTGGATGAAGAAGACAATTACGTAGGAATGATTTCCCGTAGAACATTGTTGAATTTACGTAAGAAACGCCTGATCCTGGTAGATCATAATGAGACAGCCCAGGCTGTAGATGGTATAGAGTATGCGGATATTCTGGAGATTATCGATCATCACAGAATTGGTACATTAGAGACAATGTCTCCTGTTTTCTTCAGAAATCAGCCACTTGGATGTACTGCGACTATCATATATCAGATGTATCAGGAGCAGGGAGTGGAGATTCCTAAGAATATTGCAGGTATCATGATGGCTGCGATTATTTCTGATACGCTGATGTTCCATTCACCGACAGCAACAGAGATTGATAAGGCAGCAGCTTCTCACTTATCAGAGATATGCGGCATTGAAATAGAAGAATTTGCAATTGATATGTTTGGTGCAGGCAGCAATCTGAGCAATAAGGATGCTGCTGAGATATTCAAGCAGGATTATAAGAGCTTCTCTGTGAATGATTTCAGGTTTGGCGTAGGTCAGATCAACTCCATGAACAGCATCGAGCTGGAAGAGATCAAGGAGAAGATCGTTCCTTATATCAATCAGGAATTGCCTAATATGCAGGAGGATATGTGTTTCTTCATGCTGACGAATATTGTATATGAGAAGACTGAGCTGCTGTGCTTTGGACCAAGAGCAGAAGAACTGGTCATTGAGGCATTCCAGTTGTCCAAGTCTCTGCATAAGTTTGAATTAAAAGACCTGGTATCCCGCAAGAAGCAGTTGATTCCTGCCTTTGTATCCGTTCTCCAGCAATGGGAGAAATAAGGAATAATAGTTGATTTTGAGACAACGTTATATTATAATAGCCTTTGCACAAAAACATTCATAATTCGGAGGATCTTAAAATGAATAAAACAGAATTAATCGATGCTATGGCATCTAAGACAGGTATGACAAAGAAAAATGCAGAAGCTGCATTAAATGCTTTTGTTGAAACTGTTTCAGAAGAACTTGTAAAGGGTGGAAAGGTTGCATTAACAGGCTTTGGTACTTTTGAAGTATCTGAGAGATCTGAAAGAGAAGGCAGAAATCCTCAGACAGGCGAGACAATGAAGATCGCTGCATCCAAGGCTCCTAAGTTCAAGGCTGGTAAGGTATTAAAGGATCAGGTTAATGCATAATCTGATAGATTAGTAACGTAAAAGAAGGCTGATATCTGGTAGTAAAGAATTGGGAGGATACTATCAGAAGAAGCCTTCTTTTTAAGGATTACTATATTGAAAAAGAGTTAAGTGAAAAGCATTTCTGCTCATTCGTGACTGAGTTATCACGAATCTATAGATAATATATCAAATTATCTGACAATTGTCAAACAATTTTCAAAAGATTATGAAAATAATATTATTTGAAAAATCGGTTGACAATCGTGCTTATTTATGGTTATAATAGCTTTTGTCAGTTGCGGGGTGTGGCTCAGTTTGGCTAGAGCGCCATCTTAGGGAGGTGGAGGCCGCAAGTTCGAATCTTGTCACTCCGACTGTTTTATATTAGAGATACCACAGATTTATCTGTGGTATTTTTTGTATCGGAGGGATGATATGGAGAGAGCATTTATTGTTGGTGTAAATCTGGACGGAGACAGTAATTTTGAGTTATCCATGGATGAGTTAGCCAGCCTGGCGCAGGCGTGTGAAATGGAAGTTGTGGGAAGAGCAGAACAGAATATGGAGTATGCCAATACAGCAACCTATATTGGTGCCGGTAAAGTAGAAGAAGTACGCCAGGCAGCAGAATATCTCGAGGCGGATATTGTGATCTTTGATAATGCATTGTCTCCGGTACAATTGCGCAATCTGCAACGTGAACTGGATAAGCCGGTCATGGATAGAACTACTTTGATTCTGGAGATATTTTCTACCAGAGCCAAGACAAGGGAAGCCAAGTTACAGGTAGAAGTGGCGAGACTACAGTACATGCTTCCAAGGCTGGTTGGCTTGCATGATGCATTGTCCAGACAGGGTGGTGCCAGCGGAGCCATGAGTAATAAAGGTGCTGGCGAGAAGAAGCTGGAGCTGGATAGAAGGCGTTTGGAGCAGCGCTTGACCAATATGAAGAGAGAACTGGATCTCATTGCAGGAGAGCAGCGTACGCAGCGTCAGAAGCGTGCAAGAAGCGGTATTCCCAGAGTGGCGCTGGTTGGTTATACCAATGCGGGGAAATCTACCATTATGAATATGCTGCTTGGTGCATATGTGAAGGATGAGGAGAAACAGGTTCTGGAGAAGGATATGCTTTTTGCAACGCTGGATACAACAGTAAGAAGAATTGCGCCGCCGGACCGCAATCCATTCCTGTTATCAGATACAGTAGGCTTTATTTCCAAGCTGCCACATGCACTGGTCAAGGCATTCCATTCTACCCTGGAAGAAGCCAAGGAGGCAGATCTTCTGCTGCAGATTATTGATTATTCGGATGAACATTATAGAGAATATATGAAAGTAACAGAGGATACGCTCAGAGAACTGGGTGCTGATACGATACCTATGATCTATGTATTTAATAAGGCAGATAAATGTGGAATGGGTAAATTTGCCATGGTACAGGGAGAGGATAAGATATTCATGTCTGCCAAATCCATGGATGGCCTTGATACACTTTTGACTTTGATAGAGGGCAAGCTGGCAGGAGGATATCGCGATTGTGAATTGCTGATTCCTTACACACGGGGAGATATTGTGTCATATCTCAATGATAATGCAGTGGTATATCAGTGTGACTATAGAGAAGATGGTGTATATATGCATGCAAATCTGCAGGTAAGTGATGCAGGAAGGTATGAAAAATTCATATTAAAATAATAAAATAGAACGAGTTCAAATTAAATTTGGTTATTGTTCACAATTTATTTACAGTTTCATAACAGAAAAGGGTTATTATATACAATATAAAGTAACTGTAAAACCGTAACCAAAGGAGATTTGCCATGGAAAAAGTTGCCAGAAGAAAGAAAATTAGTAAAATTATCTATATTATTGGAATGCTTGGAGTTATTATGCTGAATTATCTGGCATGGAGAAGCAGAGAGTTCTGCGACTGGTATATCGACCATATTTTTCCAGTATGGTTAAATACGTATGCGCGTCTGACAAGTGCATTATCTATTTCTGTGGGTGAAATTATGCTGATTCTGGCAGTAGGGATTACTGCGTTCGGAATCGGCTTTTTTATTTATAATCTGATCCGAAGAGGCAAATATACGACAGGCTTGTTAAAATACGGCAGAACCTATGCATGGATCGTTCTGGTAGTGGGATATGTAATGACATTAAACTGTTTTATTCTGTATCATGCCACCGGTTTTGCACAAAAGTACATGGTAAAAGAAACCGGAACCATGGTCGTTGATATGTCAGATACCGCGGTCGTCGAGGTAGATACAAAGGGGAAAAGCGCATACACGAAGAAGAATCTGGCGACATTAAGAGATTATCTGGTAGAGCAGTGCAATACGCTTGCAGATCAGATTGACAGGGATGAGCAGGGAACCGCAGTATATTCAGGAGATCTTATTGCAGAATCGGTTCATGCAATGGAGACAATGGGACAACAGTATGACAGATTGTCAGGATATTATGTAACCCCTAAATATCTGAAGTGTTCCGAGTTTTTCAGCCAGCAGTATATTATGGGATATTATTTTCCATTTTCCATGGAGGCAAATATCAATTCAGTCATGTATATCACAAACGTAGCACCTACCGTATGTCATGAACTGGCGCATACCAAGGGATTCATCTTTGAAAATGATGCCAATATGATCGGATATCTGGCGTGTATACAGTCTGATGATACTTTTTTGCAATATTGTGGATATCTAAGTGTATTGAATTATGTAAACAATGATTTCTACAAGTCAGTTAATAAGTCAACATATAAAAAACATGTAAGAATAAGCGACAGAGTTGCAGATGATAATGTATTCCTTACCAGAGAAGACTGGCAGGCTGTAGAGAAGACGGCAGTAGTTAAGACATCTACAGTCAAAAAGGTATCCAATAACTTCTTAAATACCAATCTGAAGCTCAACGGTGTGGACGAAGGTATTCAGCAGTACAATGAAGTGGTGAATCTGTTATTGGATTATTATGATGGAATCCTGTATTAAAAATAAGGGGCACAACACAGAACAATTAGGAACGTGTTGTGCCTCTTTTGATTAATTCACCTGAAAAGATGACTTTCTGCGGCATGTCTGTACCTGTAAGTACACCCATCTGGGTCTTGACCAGCTGCACGCATAAAGTATTTAATTTGCTGTCTACTGAGGTCAGAGGTGGTTCACAGCAGGAAGTAAGAAGGGAGTTATTATAGCCAATGACTGCAAAATCATCAGGCATGGACAACCCCTTATATCTGCCGTATTTTATGGCTCCCATGGCAAGAATGTCATCAGAAGCGATAATTCCATCAAAATCAAGACCATTGGCATTCAGCTGAATCAGAAAGTCTGTAATCGCCTCAATATCCTCTCTTTCACCCTGATACAACTGAATATATTCTGGACGGAAGTCATGTCCGCTCTGAAGTACTGCGGACTGATAACCGGAGAGCTTCTTCAGACCAGAGTAAGATTGCGAGTTATACAGATATAAGACGTTTTGAGCACCGCTTTGGAACAGGAACTGGGTAGCTTCTAAAATGGATTTGTAATCATCACATAAGGTACAATATACATTGGGATAATCAAAATCAGCGTTCAAAAGCATAATGGGAACCTGCTGTGCGGCGTCTCTGATATACTGGTTTTCTTCTGAAATGTCGGATATAAAATTGGAGCCTACCATAATCACACTGTCAACACGCTTGGACAATAACAGCTCCATGGAGGATTTCTTGGTGGCAGTATCATAGCCGGTACAGCACAGAATAGAATTATATCCGTTTTCACGAAGAAGCTGTTCGATATAATATACGGCTTTGGCTAGATACAGATCGGAGGAATCAGCACAGAGAATACCGATTGTATTCATGGTATTAAGCCCCAGACCTCTTGCAAATGCATTTGGAGTATAGCCGTATTCTTCGATTACATCCATGACCTTTTTCTTGGTCTTTGGTTTCACATTGGCATTTCCATTCAGAACACGGGATACAGTTGCGATAGATACGCCGGCTTTTTCAGAGATATCATAGATTGTCATGCAGCGTAGAAACCTCCTTTTGCTAGTTTACATAATGCCGTTTGCGACTAAAAATGTAACTGTTTTCATAGACAGAATACATTAAGCAGTTTCAAAAAGCAAGTCTAAAAAATCTTTTGAAAGCTTTCATTTAAACGAAAACCTGTGAAAAAGGCATAAAATCGGGAATCCTTTTCTGAAAAAACAAGTTGACTTTCTGAGCAAAACAATATAAAATGCAAATGTAAGCACTTACAGATTGATGTAAGTAAAACCAATGATTTGATAGGAGATATGACAATGGAATTATTAAATGCGGCAAAGACCGGAAAAAAAGAAAGACCCATTAAAGTACTTCAGTTCGGTGAAGGAAATTTCTTACGTGCGTTTGTTGATTACATGATTGACATTGCAAATGAATCAGGAAAGTTTGATGGAGATATCGTTCTGGTAAAACCCATCGAGTTTGGTAATCTCGACATGTTCCATAAGCAGGACTGCCAGTATACCGTATGTTTAAGAGGTATCGTTGATGGCGAGCCTAAGGTAATCAAGAGAGTGGTAACAAGTGTTGCAGATGCAGTAGATGCATATGGTGAGTACCAGAAATACGCTGATTATGCCAAGTTAGACTCCTTAAGATATATCGTATCCAACACAACAGAGGCTGGTATCGTATATGATGATACAGACAAGTTTGAAGCAGAGCCTCCCAAGACATATCCTGGAAAGCTGTGTAAGTTCCTTTATACAAGATATAAGCATTTCAATGGTGCAGCAGATAAGGGACTTGTAATGCTTCCTGTAGAGCTGATCGATGACAATGGTATTCATTTAAAAGAGTGCGTTGTTAAGTTTGCAAAGCTCTGGAATCTGGAAGAAGGCTTCCTGACATGGCTTGATGATGCATGTGTATTTACTTCTACATTAGTAGACCGTATCGTTACAGGTTATCCAAGAGATGATGCAGAAGAACTCTGGAAAGAATTCGGATATCAGGATAATATCGTTGTTACAGCAGAGCCTTTTGGTCTGTGGGTAATCGAGAGCTCCAAGGATATCAGCAAGGAATTACCTCTCCCAGAAGCAGGACTTCCTGTTATCTTTACAGATAACCAGAAGCCATATAAGCAGAGAAAGGTACGTATCCTGAATGGTGCTCATACATCTTTCGTTCTTGCTTCTTATCTTGCAGGTAACGATTATGTAAGAGAATCCATGGAGGACGAGCTGATTGGCAACTTCATGCATCAGACAATTTATGATGAAGTAATTCCTACACTTGACCTTCCTAAGGAAGACCTGTTAGAGTTCGCATCAGCAGTTGACGGAAGATTCCGTAATCCATATATTAAACATGCTTTATTATCCATCTCTCTGAATTCAGTATCCAAGTGGAGAGCAAGATGTATGCCTTCTTTATTAGGATATGTAGAGAGAAAGGGTGAGCTTCCTAAGCATCTTACATTCTCTATCGCAGCACTGATGGCATTCTACACAGGCAGCGAGATCCGTGATAAGGCTCTGATCGGACACAGAAACGGTCAGGAATACAATATCATGGACGATATGGCTGTTCTGGAGTTCTTCGCAGCTAACAGCAGCAAGCCATCTGCAGAGTTTGTAAATGCTTACCTGAGCAATGAGAACTTCCACGGACAGGATCTTACCAAGGTTGCAGGATTAAGCGATGCTGTAACTGCATATCTTGAGGATATCAGAACTCTTGGTATGAGAAAGGCTATCGAGAAGAATTTTTAATCATTCTGACTAAAATAGTCTTATAAATGATTGAAAATAATAAATATTTTACAAAAAACGGCGTGACATACAGCACCGCTTATATTAAAATGTAGGTGGTGCTGTAAGTAAGCGGTTACATTTATAAAGGAAAAACGTATGGCAAAATTTATAAAAATCCATGAGAATGACAATGTAGCAGTTGCACTTGAAACAATTGCACAGGGCGAGACTATTACAGTAGATGATGTAACAGTTACCACTGTAAATGAAATCCCGGCAGGACATAAATTTGCTCTGAAGGATCTTCCGGTTGGAACACCTGTTGTAAAGTATGGTTTCAAAATCGGTAACACAACAGCTGATGTAAAGGCTGGAGAGTGGATACATACTCATAATCTGAAGACCGGACTTGGTGATCTGCTGGATTACAGCTATGAGCCCAAGCTCCCGGAAGAAAAATTTACAGAAGATGTTACTTTCATGGGCTATAACCGTGAAAACGGAAAAGTCGGTGTCAGAAACGAAATCTGGGTAATTCCTACAGTTGGATGTGTAAATAATATCGCAAGCAAAATTGCAGAGTTATCCAAAGGACTTGTAAGAGAAAATATTGAAGCTGTTTGTGCATTCCCTCATCCTTACGGATGTTCCCAGATGGGTGACGATCAGGAACATACAAGACAGATTCTGGCTAATCTGATCAATCATCCAAATGCCGGTGGTGTTCTGGTATTAGGACTTGGCTGTGAGAACAGCAACATTGATGTACTGAAGAATTACATTGGTGAATATAATCCTGACAGAGTGAAATTCCTCGTATGCCAGGAAAGTGATGATGAGATTACAGATGGTGTTGAGATTGTAAAAGAACTTGCAGAGTATGCTTCACAGTTCAAACGTGAGCCAATCAGTGTATCCAAGCTTGTAATCGGTATGAAGTGTGGTGGCAGCGATGGATTCTCCGGCATTACAGCAAATCCGACTGTTGGACGTTTCTCTGATATCCTTATCAGTAAGAAGGGTACAACAATTCTGACAGAAGTACCTGAAATGTTCGGTGCAGAGACCATTCTGATGAACCGTTGTGCAAATGAAGAATTATTTGATAAAACAGTAGATCTGATCAATGACTTTAAGAATTATTTCAAAAGTCATAACCAGACAATCTATGAGAACCCTTCACCTGGTAACAAGAAGGGTGGTATCTCCACATTGGAGGACAAGTCCCTTGGATGTACACAGAAGTCAGGAAGTGCTATTGTAAAAGGCGTTCTTGCCTACGGTGAGACAGTATCTACTCCGGGACTGAATCTGCTCAGCGCACCGGGCAACGATCTGGTAGCAGCTACTGCACTGGCAGCAAGCGGTGCTCATATCGTATTATTTACAACTGGACGTGGTACACCATTTGCATGTCCGGTACCTACAATGAAGATTTCAAGTAATTCAAGACTGGCTGGTAAGAAGGACAACTGGATTGATTTTAATGCAGGTGTCGTAGCAGAGGGTGAAGATCTTGATACAGTAGGCAAGAGATTGTTTGATGAAGTGGTAGCGGTAGCTTCCGGTAAAGAAGTGAAGAGTGAAATCGCGGGCTTCCATGATATGGCGATCTTTAAACAGGGCGTAACATTGTAAGCATATAGTGATACTTTGATAAGGTTTACAATGTGGCACATAGATAAATGGATAGAAAATTATCCAGATTACTTCAAGAATAATAGAAAAATGATAAATGATGGAGGATTATTATCATGAGTAAAAAAGTAGTAACAATGGGTGAGATTATGTTAAGACTTTCTACACCTAACAATGAGAAGTTTATCCAGGCAGACGAGTTCGATATCAACTATGGCGGCGGTGAAGCTAACGTAGCAGTATCTCTTGCAAATTATGGACATGAAGCACAGTTCGTTACAGCAGTTCCTGATAACGAATTAGGTGAGTGTGCAGTTGCTGCTTTAAGAAAATATAATGTTGGTACACAGAACATCGCAAGATGTGGTGAAAGACTTGGTATCTACTATCTGGAGTCAGGTTCTTCCATGCGTCCTTCCAAGGTTGTATATGATAGAGCTCATTCTTCTATCTCTACAGCTACAGCAGCAGATTTTGATTTCGATAAGATCTTCGAAGGTGTTGACTGGTTCCATTTCACAGGTATCACACCAGCTATTTCTGATTCAGCAGCAGTATTAACAGAGGAAGCTTTAAAGGCTGCCAAGAAGCACGGCGTTAAGGTTTCTGTAGACTTAAACTTCCGTAAGAAGTTATGGTCTTCTGAGAAGGCTCAGAAGGTTATGAAGAACCTTATGCAGTATGTTGATGTATGTATCGGTAACGAAGAAGATGCTGAACTTGTACTTGGTTACAAGCCTGGTAATACAGATGTAACAAGCGGTGATCTTGAACTTGCTGGTTACAAGTCAATCTTCGAACAGATGGTAGCAGACTATAACTTCGAGTACTGCATCTCTTCCTTAAGAGTAAGCCATTCTGCATCTGACAATGGCTGGTCAGCATGTATCTATTCAAGAGATACAAAGGAATTCTATCATTCTAAAGAATATAGCATTCATCCTATCGTAGACCGTGTAGGTGGTGGAGATTCCTTTGCAGGCGGTGTTATCTGTGGTCTGTTAGACGGTAAGGATTTCAAGGCTGCTCTTGAGTATGGTGTAGCTGCATCCGCATTAAAGCATACAATCCCTGGTGACTTCAACCTGGTATCCAGAAAAGAAGTTGAAACACTTGCAGGCGGCGATGCTTCCGGACGTGTTCAGAGATAATAAAGAAACATAGCAAATAAAATATAAAATCTATAGGAGGAATTATCATTATGGCAAACACAAATCCATTCTCACTTGAAGGCAAAATTGCTCTTATCACAGGTGCTTCCTACGGTATCGGCTTCGCAATCGCTAAGTCTATGGCAGCAGCAGGAGCTACTATCGTATTCAATGATATCAAGCAGGAACTTGTAGACAAGGGAATTGCAGCATACAAAGAAGAGGGTATTGATGCTCACGGATATGTATGTGATGTTACAAATGAAGAGGCAGTAAATGCACTCGTAGCTACAATTGAGAAGGAAGTTGGAGTAATCGACATCCTTGTAAACAACGCAGGCATTATTAAGAGAATCCCTATGTGTGATATGACAGCAGCAGAATTCAGACAGGTTATTGATGTAGACTTAAATGCACCTTTCATCGTATCTAAGGCTGTTATTCCTTCTATGATCAAGAAGGGTCACGGCAAGATCATCAACATCTGCTCTATGATGTCTGAACTTGGTCGTGAGACTGTATCTGCATATGCAGCAGCTAAGGGTGGTTTAAAGATGCTGACAAGAAATATCTGCTCTGAATATGGTGAGTACAATATTCAGTGTAACGGTATTGGACCTGGTTACATCGAGACTCCTCAGACTGCTCCTCTTCGTGAGAGACAGCCGGATGGCAGCAGACATCCTTTCGATTCCTTCATCATTTCCAAGACACCTGCCGGCAGATGGTTACAGGCAGACGAACTTGGCGGACCAGCAGTATTCCTTGCTTCTGATGCATCCAATGCTGTAAACGGACATATCCTGTATGTTGATGGTGGTATCTTGGCTTACATCGGCAAGCAGCCAAACTAATTTTTCATATTTATTTAGGAGATAAAGAAATGAACGAAGTATTAGAGAAAATCAGTAAAATTGGTATTGTACCAGTTGTTGTATTAGATGATGCAAAAGACGCTGAGCCTTTAGCAGAAGCTTTAATCAAGGGTGGTCTTCCTTGTGCAGAAGTTACATTCAGAACAGCTGCAGCAGAAGAATCTATCAGAATTATGGCACAGAAATTCCCTGAAATGTTAGTTGGTGCAGGTACTGTATTAACAACAGAGCAGGTTGACCGTGCAGTAAATGCAGGCGCTAAGTTCATCGTTAGCCCTGGTTTAAATTCTAAGATCGTTAAGTATTGTATCGAGAAGGGGGTTCCTGTAACTCCTGGTACATCTAATCCTTCTGATGTAGAAGCAGCTATCGAATTAGGTCTTGACGTTGTTAAGTTCTTCCCGGCTGAAGCAGCAGGTGGACTGAATATGATCAAGTCTATGGCAGCTCCTTATACACAGATGAAGTTCATGCCTACAGGTGGAATCAATGCAAAGAATATCTGTGATTATCTTGCATTCGATAAGATCATCGCTTGTGGTGGTTCCTGGATGGTTAAGAAAGATCTCGTAGCAGCTGGCAAGTTTGATGAGATTCAGGCTCTGACAGAAGAAGCTGTTAGAACAATGCTTGGTTTCGAATTAAGACATATTGGCGTTAACTGTGAAGATGAAGCAGCAGCAGATTCTGTAGCTTCCAAGTTCGACAATCTGTTTGGTTTCTCCAAGAAGGTTGGCAACAGCTCTATCTTTGCAGGAATTGAAGTAGAAGCTATGAAGAAGATCGGTCGTGGAACAAACGGTCACATCGCAATCGGAACAAACAGTGTAGCTCGTGCTAAGAATTACTTAGAGTCTGTTAAGGGTGCTAAGTTCATCGAAGATTCTGCTGTTGTTAAGAATGGCAAGCTGACAGCTATTTATCTGGAAGACGAAATTGGTGGTTTCGCAATTCATCTTGTGCAGAAATAAGTCTGGAATATTGTGGACATCATAGGTTCATAGAGATACGAAAGAGGCATCATACCGTCTGGGTGATGCCTTTTTCTGCGAGTAACATGAGATAGAGAGGTAGATTACGAAATGATAGATAATAATTGTGCATATTGTATGGAAGGTGAGTTAGTAGACAAGTTCGGTATCAAGATTTGCGAACTTCCTGCTTCAAAGGTATATTTATTTAAGGAACAGAGCCATAAGGGAAGATGTATTGTTGCAAGCAAGCATCATGTAAGTGAAATGATTGAATTATCAGAAGAAGACAGAAATGCATTTATTGCTGATGTGAATCACGTGGCTAAGGCTATGCATGCAGCTTTTCATCCTGATAAGGTAAATTATGGAGCATACGGTGATACTGGTCATCATTTACATTTCCATCTGGTTCCCAAGTATAAGGATGAGTTTGAGTGGGGTGGAACCTTTGCCATGGATCCTAAACAGAAGACTCTTACCAATGCAGAATATGATATTCTGATTGCAGAATTGAAGAAATATTTATAAACAAATGTTGCATACTTTTGTATTCACTGAAAATACTCTGCAATAAAGAGTTTCCCATCCAGTACTGATTTTTACAGAAAAACAATTCCTATATATTTACTGCGTTTTTTGAACTTGCATAAATATGTGAATTTGCACAATGTTTTACGGAAAATGTTCCATAAAATGCAATAAGATTAGAAAAAAAACTAATGACTTGCTTATGGCATTAAAATGCGCCATAATAACAAAGTAATGTATGGATAGATATACATAAAACATTCCTATAAGTTAAAAAAAGCAAGGGAACAGAAAAGGAGTCAAATATGGGTGTTAAAGTGCTATTGAATTCAGTAGATAAGGTAAAAGATTTTATTGATATTACAAGAAGTGTTTCGTATGATATTGATCTGATCAGCGGAAGAGATACTTATTTGGATGCAAAATCATTACTTGGAGTTTTGAGTTGCGATTGCACGAAGCCATTGACATTGGATATTCATGCAGAAATGGAAGAACGAAGAGAACTGATGGAACGTCTTGAAGAGTATGTAGTGGCTTAAGTGTATACATACAAAGCAGCGTACTGATAAATAAGAGGATACATAGCGGAACGCAAAGCAGCAGGAACTGATTTGCGTTCCGTTTTTTACACGACAAATTTGAAGCTGCACAGGGGACTGAAAATTATCCGGTATTGAAGTACCTGAATGTTTGCAGATGATTGAAAGGCATGGTTATTTGTGTATGCGTATACTTGATAAAAACTCGATATGCGCAGAAATGAGGATTAATATGAGAAAAAAAGAGCAGTTAATGACCAGAACAGTAGTGGTATGGCTTGGCGCACTATTGTGCTGTGCATTGTGGGGAAGTGCTTTTCCCTGTATTAAAATAGGATATCAATTGTTTGAAATACCGTCTGGAGCTACTGCAACACAGATTCTGTTTGCAGGCTGTAGATTCACGTTGGCAGGAATTCTGGCTATTATCATAGGAAGTGTATTGAACCATAGGATTTTGGTGCCGAAGAAAACTTCATGGGGAAAAATCGCAAAGTTGTGCATGCTTCAGACTGTGGCACAATATTTGTTTTTCTATATAGGACTTGCAAACACGTCAGGGGTAAAGGCGTCTATCATAGAAGGTGTCAATGTATTTATCTCGATTCTGGTGGCAAGTCTCATCTTCCATCAGGAGAGACTGACAACAAGAAAGATGGCAGGCTGTCTGATTGGTTTTGCAGGAGTTGTGCTGGTCAATATAACGGGTGGAATTGATATGGCATTTACATTTACGGGTGATGGATTTATTGTGTTGTCTACGATTGCCTATGCCTTTTCCTCTGTCATGATCAAAAGATATTCACAGGGAGAAAATCCGGTTACGCTGAGTGGATATCAGTTTGTACTGGGTGGTCTGATCATGGTAATATGCGGTCTTCTCATGGGAGGCAGACTGGAGGTAATTACGCCGGCAGGAATTGCCATGCTGTTATATCTTGCGGTGATCTCTGCAGTGGCATATTCTTTATGGGGCATATTGTTAAAGTACAATCCCGTATCAAGAGTTACGGTGTTCGGGTTTATGAATCCTGTGTTTGGAGTGATTCTGTCAGCTATATTCCTGAAAGAATCAGACAATATTGGAATCATCTGTGTTGTGGCATTGGCACTTGTCTGTGCGGGAATCTATATTGTGAATAAGAAGCAGAATACAGGGGAAGCATAAGACAGTTAGTTTTCATGAACTTTTAATACTTAGAACTATTGGTTTTTTAAGCCAATTGTGATACCATAATATTTTGGAAGATTATTTTTATAGTTTTAGTCAAATAATTGATAGGAGGTTTTTTATCATGACGAAAATAGATATTTTTTCCGGTTTCTTAGGAGCTGGTAAAACAACTTTGATCAAGAAGTTACTGAAAGAGGCAATGGATGCTTCTAAAGTAGTGCTGATTGAAAATGAATTTGGTGAAATTGGTATTGATGGCGGTTTTTTAAAGGAAGCCGGTGTAGAAATTAAGGAAATGAATTCTGGATGTATCTGCTGTTCTTTAGTAGGTGATTTCGGAACTTCTCTGGCAGAAGTACTGGATAAGTATCATCCTGAGAGAATCCTGATCGAGCCATCAGGTGTAGGTAAGCTCTCAGATGTTATGAAGGCAGTACAGAATGTAAAATCTGATGTAGATGTACAGCTTAACAGCGCAGTTGTAGTTGTTGATGCAAATAAGTGCAAGATGTATGCAAAGAATTTTGGTGAGTTCTTCTTAAATCAGATCGAGCATGCAGGTACAATCATTCTGAGCAGAACTGCAGATATCAGTGAAAGCAAGCTGAATGCTGCACTGGAGATCATCCGTGAGCATAACAGCAAGGCAACAGTTATCACAACTCCATGGGATGAACTGGATGGTAGGAAGATTCTGGAGACAATTGAGAATGCCAAGGATCTGGAAGCTGAACTGATGGAAGAGGTTGCCAAGCTTCATGATGAACATGAGCATCATCATCATGACCATGGTGAGGACTGCACATGTGGCTGCCATGATCATGATGGGGATGAGGACGAGCATGAGCATCATCACCACGACCATGAGGAGCATCATCACGATCATGAAGAGGAACATAATCACGGGCATCATCATGACCATGACGACCATGATGAGAACTGCACATGTGGCTGCCATGACCACGACCATGAGCATCATCACCATCACCATGCAGATGAGATATTCACAAGCTGGGGTATGGAGACACCCACAGCCTATACCAAGGATGAGATCGAGACAATCCTTAAAAAGCTGGATGATGCAGACACTTACGGCGTAATCCTTCGTGCAAAAGGCATGCTTCCTTCTAATGATGGAACATGGATCAATTTTGACTATGTACCGGAAGAGAGCAATGTCAGAACAGGAGCACCTGAAGTAACAGGTAAGATTTGTGTGATTGGTTCCAAACTGAACGAGGACAATCTGAAAGCATTGTTTACAAAATAAGAAATAGGATAGAGGAAAAATATGAAGCCCGTTTATATTATCAATGGATTTTTGGAAAGTGGCAAAACAGAATTTATCACTTATACACTTTCACAGCCATATTTTCAGATCAGAGGAAAGACATTGTTGATCGTCTGCGAGGAAGGTGAAGTAGAATACGAAGAGGTTCTGCTTCGCAAAAGCAGAACGGTTATGGAAGTCATTGATGAGGAAGAGAACTTCACACCGGAGAATCTGATCGAGCTGGAGAAGAAATATAAGCCAGAACGTATTGTAATTGAATACAATGGTATGTGGAACTGCAAGAATATGAAGCTGCCATGGCATTGGTCAGTAGAGCAGCAGATCACGACGATCAATGGCGCTACATTCCAGAATTACTATACAAATATGAAGTCACTGCTGGCTGAACAGATCAGAAAATCAGAGCTGATCATCTTTAACCGCTGTGATGGATTAAATGAACAGTTAGGCAATTTTAAACGTAATATCAAGGCTGTAAATCCTACAGCAGATGTTGTTTTTGAAGACAAGGATGGAGAAATCAATCAGATTCTGGAAGAGGATCTTCCATATGATCTGAATCAGCCGGTGATTGATCTGGATACGTATGCATATGGCATATGGTATCTGGATGCAATGGATAATCTGAGCCGATATATTGGTAAGACAATCAAGTTCAAGGCTATGGTATTAAGACCAAAGGATGGAAGTACAGATTATTTCGTACCGGGTAGAATGGCAATGACATGCTGTGCAGAGGATATGGCTTTTCTAGGTTATGCCTGCAAATATGATAAGAGTACAGAATTGACAAATAAAGAGTGGGTAGAAGTAACTGCTACCGTTCATCAGGAGTTCTGGAAAGACTATAATGGTGAAGGTCCTGTTCTTCATGCAGTCAGTGTCGTACCGACCAAGAAGCCAAAGGATGAAGTAGTAAGCTTCAACTAACTATATTTATGTGAAAAATAAAATGCAGATACCGGAGAAAATTGCTCTCTGGTATCTGCATTTTTTCATTCTATAACAATTCTATAAATCTGCACTGCTGTATTTCTCTTCGCAGTACTTGCAACGGTATACTTCTTTTTCTTCATCAGTAAGAACGAAGATATGAGGAAGCTCCTGTTCGATAGAGGTGATACAACGTGGATTCTTGCATTTCAGCACATTCTTGATTTCACGGGGCAGAGTGAGCTGGCGTTTCTGCACGATTTCTGAATTTTTGATGACATTGACGGTGATATTGTGGTCAATAAATCCCAAAATGTCAAGGTTAAGCGTGTCAATGTCACATTCTACCTTGAGAATATCCTTTTTACCCATCTTGCCACTCTTGGCATTTTTGATGATAGCAACTGTACAATCCAGCTTGTCCAATCCTAAATGCTTATAGATACTCAGGCTTTTGCCAGCCTTGATGTGATCCAGAACGAAACCTTCTTCAATTTTACCTACATTTAACATGATGTGACCTCCTACTCTTCTACATGAATCTCTAATAAAGTCAACAGCAGTGCCATTCTGACATATACGCCGTATTGTACCTGACGGAAGTATGCTGCTCTTGGATCATCATCTACTTCAACAGATATCTCGTTGACACGGGGAAGGGGATGAAGCACGATCATGTCCTGCTTTGCCATTTCCATTTTCTCTTTGTTGAGAACGTAGAAGTCTTTCAGACGAACGTAATCCTCTTCGTTGAAGAAACGCTCTTTCTGAACACGGGTCATATAGAGAATATCAAGTTCAGGCATAACATCTTCAAGTCTGGTCACTTCTTCATAAGGAATACCTTTTTCATGAAGCATTTCTGTGACATACTCGGGAACCTTCAATTCATCTGGAGAGATGAAGATGAAACGGACGTCATCATAACGAACCAGTGCATTGATCAGGGAATGTACGGTACGACCAAACTTCAGATCACCGCACAGACCAATTGTGAAGTGATTCAGTCTGCCTTTTAAGGATTTGATTGTCATCAGGTCGGTCAGAGTCTGGGTAGGATGCTGATGACCACCATCGCCGGCATTGATCACCGGTATTCCAGAATGGGAGGCTGCTACCATAGGAGCACCTTCTTTAGGATGACGCATAGCGCAGATATCTGCAAAACAGGAGATAACACGGATGGTATCGGATACACTTTCACCCTTGGATGCGGAAGAACAGTTGGCATCTGAGAAACCGAGGACACTGCCGCCCAGGTTAAGCATGGCAGCTTCAAAGCTCAGTCTGGTACGTGTGCTTGGCTCATAAAAGCATGTAGCAAGCTTTTTACCGGCGCAGGCATGCGCATATTTAGCGGGATTGTGTTCGATGTCACTGGCAAGTGTGAATAACTTGTCAAGCTCCTCCACAGAGAAATCAAGCGGACTCATTAAATGTCTCATAGAAAACCTCCTTAGAATTGTTACGAATTTTTGGCAAAATGTAACTATTCAGAGCCATGCAAATTAAGGCAGAATATGCTTGTTTACAAGCATATTTGACTCAATTTATATGGCGAAGTAACCACATGAGCAAATTCTTAATCGTTTATATAAATTCACTCACTTGTGCTATCATAGCATATCTTGAGTGTGCTTGCAATGGAAAAATTATATTTTATGAATAGGACATTTCTAAATTTTATGTTATACTATACGTAAGAAAAAACAGAGACTATAGGTCATGCAGAGTAGGAGGATAAAGATGGAATTTAGAGAGCGAAAGAGATGGGTATTTTTTGGACTGCCGTTTACTTTTACAATATACACGGTAAAAGAAGAGGTCCTTACTGTAGATACGGGATTTCTGAGCAAGGAAGAGAATGACTGCTATATGTACAAGGTACAGGATGTAACATTGAAGACTTCTCTGTTGGAGAGAATATTTGGCTTGGGTACGATTATCTGTTATACAGGTGATACGACCAATCCACAGCTTGTCATGGCGCATATTAAGAACGCCAGGGCAATAAAGGACTTCATTCTGGAGCAGTCGGAGATAGCAAGAAGAAAGCGCAGAACAATGAATACGCTGGATATCGGTGCTGACGGTTCGGATTTTGATATTGATAACTAAATGCATAGTGCAGTTGGGAGAGGGGGAATGCCCTCTCCTTTTTTGAACTCTGGGAAGTGAAGCAGGGAGTGCGGTATAATTCAGCCCTTAGATTGGCTGGATGGTTTCTCGGTAAGCAGTTTCTCGAAGAAAAGTCCGGTGGCAAACCAGTAGGGGAAGAAGTCAAGGCGTATAATACCCTGAATATTCCAATGATGACTGGTATAATCCCAGGGACACAGTCGATGCTTCTGTAAAAGACGTCCACTTAAAAATTCACCGGTAAAGATCATAAGGGCATAGATACATCCGCGGACTGGAAAGGCCAATTTCTGCATGCGTAGAAAAAAGGGCCGCAATAATGCCATGGAGCCGTAAATGGGGAACATCCAGATGGAAGTAGTGCCTTTTAGGGTCATTTCACGCCTGCGCAGTGCCATGGAGGCAGTAAAGAGAATCTCCAGACACCATCCTGCAATACCACATTTTATAAAGTTGTTAAGGTAAAGGTTTGATTTATGATTCATAAAAACAGTATGACCGGTTCTGTATGAAATATACATACAAGACCGGTCATGTTATTTTTATTTATTCTGTTGGGCAGCAGCCTGTAGTGCCGCATCGAAAGTGGAGATATCAATTGGTCCGTCCAGTGGGATTCTGTAGACAGGAACGCTGCTTCCAAATTTCAGGAAATAGACATATTTGGAAGTGGTCTGGATAGTATTGTATGCGCCGTCAGCAATTACTTCCATATAAGAACCATCCTTGGAAATACGCTTGAACTGTGGAGTATCGCCGGATGTCTGATAGTAGATATATTGTGGTGAGACATTGAGCATATCAGTCCTTGTATCATCCAGAGTTGTCTTTTCCCCAGTGGTCAGATCCATGCGGATCAAGGCGTAATTGTTATGGATGTCTATGCCATAAAGTGTGCTGCCTTCTACAATAGGCATATAAATATCTTCAGAAGACACCTGAAATACCTGGTTGGTCAATGTGTTGACAGCCATAAGATGCAGGTCTGTCTTGGTATTCTGATAGTAAAGAGTGTTATTGTCAACACAGGCAGGAAGGATAGGGTTCGTCAGGATAGTCTGGGAACTTTTGCCATCGGTGCTTTTTTCCATTAAAAAGGTGCCATTTTCAGCAGAAATATTATAGTATAAGGAATTACCGCTTAAAACGACGTTGCTTCCATATATTTTATCCAGGCAGGTGTTTTTGGCAGGATTTTTCTTGGATACACGATAGATGCCGGTTGCGTTGAACATGTAGCCGAAGCCTTCGCCTGAACCAATGCTCTGCTGATAATAATATAGGTAATCCCCGCCTGAATTAATACTGCTTACCTGGGTGGATACAAGCTTCTTCATGTCTGATTCATCAGGACGCATGCGGTAAAGGGCACCGTTGTCGTAGGCGTTGGAGAAATAGACATATTCATCATCCTCGCAGAAAGTCCCCCCATTATATAAGTTACCGGCAGTGTTGCCCACAACGTAATCCGGATTTAATTTGATTTTATGGCTGGATGAAATCGCAACAGCAGTACCGATGCATAATGCGGCAATACAAAGAATTGACAAAATAGTAATAACTTTTCTCTTCATGATAGTGGCCCCCCTTAATTACCTATATTATACAGAATATTCTGACAAATTTAAAGAGGGTTACAGTATTTTATCCATTACTTGAACGTAGTGAACAGTGATGTTATACTCTATGTATATTGTACCAGGAGGAGATAACAGATGGATTTACTGGAATTGAGGAATGAGCTTGATGGAATTGACAAGCAGATTGTTGAGCTGTATGAGAAAAGAATGAATGTCTGCGGGCAGGTCGCAGAATATAAGATAGAGACCGGTAAACGTGTTTTTGATAAAGAGCGTGAGAAGCAGAAGCTGGAAGCAGTCAGGGCATTAACACATAATGATTTCAATGCCTATGGTGTGACGGAGCTTTTTGAGCAGATTATGGCAATGAGCCGTAAGCTTCAGTACAGACTGCTGGCAGAGCATGACAGCGTAGGCAAGCTTTCCTTTTCCAAGGTGGATCATTTTGATACATCCAAGTGCAGAGTGGTATTTCAGGGAGCAGAGGGAGCTTATTCCCAGGCTGCCATGATTCAGTATTTCGGGGAAGGTGTGAATTGCTTCCATGTAGACACCTTCAGGGATGCCATGCTGGCAATTGATGAGGGCAGCGCTGATTTTGCAGTATTGCCGATAGAAAATTCATCAGCAGGAATTGTCAGTGAGATATATGACCTACTGGTGGAATTTGAGAATTATATCGTGGGTGAGCAGATCATTCCTATCAATCATTGTCTGCTTGGCTGTGCGGGAACGAAGATCAGTGATATTAAGACAGTCTATTCCCATGCACAGTCACTGATGCAGAGCGCCCATTATCTTCAGGAGAAGGGATGGCAGCAGATCAGCATGAAGAACAATGCATTTGCTGCGCAGAAGGTCGCAGAGGATAAGAACCCGACAGAAGCTGCCATTGCCAGTGAATATGCGGCTAAAGTATATGGACTGGAGATTCTGGAGAAGGGTGTAAATGATTTGAAAGAGAATTCCACTCGTTTCATTATTATTACCAATCAGAAAGTATTTTCCAAAGATGCATCTAAGATCAGTCTGTGTTTTGAAGTGAATCATGAGAGTGGTGCGCTTTATCATGCCCTGTCACATCTGATCTATAATGGACTGAATATGACCAAGATTGAATCACGTCCATTGGAAGGAAGAAACTGGGAATACAGGTTCTTTGTGGATTTTGAAGGTAATATGGAGGACAGCGCTGTAAAAAATGCACTGAGGGGTCTGCGGGAAGAGACCAGAAATATGAAGATACTGGGAAATTATTAGAAAAGAGGCATAATTACAATGAGAATAAAGGAACTGATTGTATATCGTAATCTGAAACAGGATAAGCTGCTGTCAGATATGGCATGGCTTATGGAGCATTTTGATGACGATTATTATAACCTGGAGGACAGAGAGGACTTGTTCTTTGAATGCATTCATACGATGCTGGACAAGGCCGCACATCATGGATTCTATGGGAATCTGTGGCATTGCTATATTGCCAATCTGCTGGTAAATGATGAGAATGCGTACAGCCTTGGCAGTGAGATCAGGGGAGAGCAGCAGGGTACATTAAATGAAGTGGCATTACATGATTTCGCAATTATCAAGGAACTGACCGACTATGACTTCACACAGATGGGAGATAAATTCGGACAGGACACCCTTGCGTATATCAGGCATTTTGAAGGCAATCATGAGAAGAGCCATGTATACAATTCCAGAATCAGAGACCGTATCTGCGAAGTAGCCGGAGAAATCGGTCATGCAGACAGTGCAGAGGCTATCATGCAGATCATTACAGAATTTTATGCCAGATATGGTGTAGGTAAGTTTGGTCTGAATAAATCTTTCCGTATTTCGCATCCTGAAGGAGAGAAGATGGAGATTAAGGCAATCAAGAATATCGACCATGTGAAATTGGAGGATCTGGTTGGCTATGAGATTCCTAAGCAGAAGCTCATTGATAATACAGAGGCATTCGTACAGGGAAGACCTGCAAATAACTGCCTGTTGTTTGGTGATGCAGGTACTGGTAAATCCTCCTGTATCAAGGGTATTATCAATCGCTATTACGATCAGGGACTGCGTATGATTGAGGTGTACAAGCATCAGTTCAAGGATCTCAATGATGTAATCGCACAGATCAAGAACAGAAACTATAAATTTATCATTTATATGGATGATCTGAGCTTTGAAGAATTTGAAATTGAATATAAATATCTGAAAGCTATTATTGAGGGTGGACTGGAAGTAAAGCCGGACAATGTGCTGATCTATGCAACCTCCAACAGAAGACATCTGGTAAGGGAGAAATTCTCTGATAAGGAAGAACGCAGAGATGACCTGCATGCTTCTGATACAGTACAGGAGAAGCTCTCACTGGTAGCACGTTTTGGTGTATCTATCTTCTTCTGCGCACCAAACAAGAAGGAATTCCAGGAGATTGTGAAAGCGCTGGCTGCCAGAAATAATATAGGGATGTCTGAGGACGAACTTCTGTTAGAAGCAAATAAGTGGGAATTATCCCATGGAGGACTTTCCGGAAGAACAGCGCAGCAGTTTATTGATTATCTGGCTGGCAAGCAGCAATAGCAGAATCATAAAAGGGGTGATTACATGGCATATAAGACCTTTGCCGCAATTGATGTAGGTTCCTATGAACTGACCATGAAGATATTTGAGATATCTTCAAAGAATGGAATTAAAGAAATCGACTGCATCCGTCATAGGATTGAGCTTGGAACGGACTCTTACCTGACGGGTAAGATCAGCAGTGAACGTATGGATGAGCTGTGCAGATTGTTGCGTGAGTTTATACAGATCATGAACAGCTATAAAGTAGATGCATACCGTGCCTATGGGACGAGTGCCATCAGGGAAACGAAGAACACGTTGATCCTGCTGGATCAGATTCGTACCAGGACGGGTATTGAGCTGGAAGTATTGAGCAATTCGGAGCAGCGTTTCCTTGATTATAAATCGGTGGCATCCAAAGGTCAGGATTTCCAGAATATCATTGAAAAGGGAACAGCTTTTATTGATATAGGCGGGGGCAGCATACAGCTTTCTTTGTTTGATAAAGACTCACTGGTTACGACACAGAATATCCGTCCCGGTGTTCTGCGTATGAGAGAAGAATTGAGCAAGGTATCCTACAAGACATATCAGCTTGAAGAAATCGTAGAGGAAATGGTAATTGACCGTCTCCAGAGCTTTAAGCAGATGTTTGTTGGTGACAGAACGATTGAAAATATCATTCTGGTAGATGATTATGTGTCATTGATCCTGCAGAAGGGAATCCTCAAATCCGGCAAGGAAGGTCATGTGGATGCACAGACTTTCCAGGAATTTGTAGGCAGATTAAAACAGAGAAATTCCCAGGAAATAGCAGCAGCTCTTGGAATTCCCGCTGAGAATACATCACTTTTGTACTTATCAGCTATCATGATCAAGCATATGATGAAAGTACTGGGGGCTAAGACATTGTGGGCGCCTGGTGTCAGTCTGTGTGATGGTATTGCATATGAATATGCGGAGAAGAATAAAGTATTATCTGTATCACATAATTTTGAACAGGATATTCTGGCATGCGCAAGGGATATTAATAAGAGATACCACAGTGGAGAACGCAGCACCAGAGAAAGAGAAGAAATCGCACTGACCCTCTATGACCATCTCAAGAAAGTGCATGGTCTGAACAAAAGAGACAGACTGTTGTTGCAGATTGCTGCAATCCTGAATGAATGCGGCAGATATATCAGCCTGACCAATGTGGGTGAGAGCTCCTATAATATTGTGATGGCGACAGAAATGATAGGGTTGTCTCACCTGGAAAGAGAAATTGTAGCCAATATTGTAAAATATTCAACAGAACCTTTTGAATATTACGAAACAGTAGGACGAGTAACGACACTGGATAAGGAGTCTTTCCTTAAAATAGCCAAGCTGACAGCAATCATACGTCTGGCGGATGGACTGGATATCAGTCATCGTGAGAAATGTGATAATGTAAAGACTACATTAAAAGATGATTCTATTATTATCACAGTCGAGTCCAATGCTGATATGACGCTGGAATTAAGCATGTTTGCAAGAAATGCAGAGCTGTTTGAAGAAGTGTATAATATCAAGCCCATTGTAAAACAGAAAAAGAGCAATATATAAGGGGGATGAGCAGCATATGAAGATTGACTATAGCAGACCGGAATATTACTACAACAGGGAATTGAGCTGGGTAGCATTTGACCATAGAGTATTGGGAGAGGCAAGGGATAAGTCTCTGCCATTATTTGAGAGACTTAAGTTTTTGAGTATTACGGCATCTAATCTGGATGAATTCTTTATGGTGCGTGTGGCATCCCTTAAAGATATGGTAAATGCGGGATATAAGAAGAAGGACATTGCAGGAATGACTGCACAGGAACAGCTGGAAGCAGTGAATAAGGCTACTCATGAGCTGGTCAATATGCAGTATTCTACATATAACCGTTCTCTGATTCCCCTGCTTGGACAGAATGGATTACAGGTAATCGAGAAGCATGAGGAACTGGAGGAAGAGGATAAGAAATTTGTAGACCGTTATTTTCAGGATAATGTATATCCCGTATTGACACCAATGGCAGTGGATTCTTCCAGACCTTTTCCATTGATTCGTAATAAATCCCTGAATCTTGGCGCACTGGTATCACGTAAAGAGAATAACAGTGTATTAAAGAAGCATCTGTTCAAGCGTTCTGCTGCAGCAAAAGAACTGGAGTTTGCGACAGTACAGGTACCGAGCGTACTTCCAAGAATCGTCAGTCTGCCGGATGGCAAAGATGGCTGCAAGCGTGTGATTCTGCTGGAACAGATCATTGAACGAAATATGGATAAGCTTTTCCTGAATTATGATATCGAATGTGTATATCCATTCAGAATTATGAGAAATGCTGACTTTTCCCTGGAAGAAGAGGAAGCAGCAGATCTGCTCAAGGAAATTGAGAAGCAGTTAAAGCAGAGACAGTGGGGACAGGTCATCCGTCTGGAAGTAGAGGATGGAATCAATGAAAGACTGTTGTCATTTATCCAGAAGGAGCTTTGTGTAGAAGAACAGGATATCTATGAAATCCCGGGACCGCTGGATCTGACTTTCCTGATGAAAATGTACGGTATGAGTGGATTCGACCATTTAAAGACACCGCCTTATATCCCACAGCCGGTGGATGGACTGGCATCTGACTGTAACCTTTTTGATGAAATCAGACAAAGGGATATTCTGCTGCATCATCCGTATGAGACATTTGCACCGGTCGTAGATTTCATTAAGCAGGCTTCCAGAGATCCGGAAGTACTGGCAATCAAGCAGACACTGTACCGTGTCAGTGGCAATTCTCCTATTATTGCAGCACTTTCACAGGCAGCAGAGAATGGCAAACAGGTCACTGTACTGGTCGAGTTAAAGGCCAGATTTGATGAAGAGAATAATATCGTATGGGCGAAGAAGCTGGAAAAGGCAGGCTGTCATGTAATATATGGTCTGGTTGGACTAAAGACCCACTGTAAGATTACACTGGTTGTCAGAAGAGAAGAAGAGGGCATCCGCCGATATGTCCATCTGGGAACTGGTAACTATAATGATTCTACGGCGAAATTGTATACAGACTGTGGTATCCTTACCTGTAACGAAGCAATTGGAGAGGATGCAACCGCAGTATTCAATATGCTGTCCGGTTATTCAGAACCGCTTAGCTGGAACCACCTTGCCCTGGCACCGCTGTGGTTAAAGGATAAGTTCTTATATCTGATCAACAGGGAAAAAGACAATGCAAAGCAGAACAGACCGGCACATATCATTGCAAAGATGAACTCACTGTGTGATCCTGATGTCATCAGGGCATTATATGAAGCAGCGGCAGCAGGTGTGAAGATTGATCTGATTGTCCGTGGTATCTGCTGTCTGAGAACAGGAGTAGAAGGGACGAATGATAATATATCCGTGCGTTCCATTGTTGGTAATTTCCTGGAGCATGCCAGAATCTTCTATTTTGAAAATGGCGGTAATCCGGAATTGTATATGGGAAGTGCTGACTGGATGCCAAGAAACCTGGAGCGCCGTGTAGAGATCCTCTTCCCTGTTCTGAACCCTGAATTAAAAGAAAAGGTATGGCATATTCTGGATGTGCAGATGAGAGATACAGTCAAAGCGCAGCTGTTAAAGCCGGATGGAACCTATGAAAAGGTAGACAAGCGTGGTAAGGTATTGTGCAATGCACAGGAAGAATTCTGTAAAGAATATATGGCTGCCGCACATAAGCATAAGAATGAACAGCAGGCAAGAGTATTCAAGCCGGAGACTCATATTGAGGCAGAGTAAAGAAAGAGATAACAGAGACTGGAAAGGTACGGCATATTATGGTAAAATTTGTATTAGCATCCGGGTCGCCCAGAAGAAAAGAACTATTAGAGCAGATAGGTCTTTCATTTGAAATTGCTTCTGCGCATGGAGAGGAAATCATTACAAAACAGCAGCCGGCAGATATTGTAGAAGAGCTGTCCCTGCAAAAGGCGAAAGAAGTGGCAGATCGCTATGAGAAAGAACATGGCAGGCAGAAAAGTACAGTAATCATAGGAGCGGATACGATTGTAGCTTATGATGGTGCAATTATGGGAAAGCCAAAGGATAAGGCGGATGCTGTGAGGATGCTGTCAAGTCTGCAGGGCAAGGTGCATCAGGTATACACCGGTGTTACTCTGATCATTCTGGAAGAGCAGGGCAGACGGGTTATCAGCTTCCATGAAAAGACGGATGTGGAAATGTATCCTATGACAGGTGAACAGATACAGACTTATGTAGAGACAGGCGAACCTGTGGATAAGGCAGGGGCATATGCAATACAGGGCAGATGTGCTGCCTATATCAAGGAAATCTGTGGTGAATATAACAATGTTGTAGGCTTACCGGTTGGCAGACTCGTTTGGGAGTTGGATAAGGCCGGAATCAAATACTAAAGCAGTACTGGAAATTATGGTACAGAAAGGTATGGTAAGAATATGCACGAGTATGATGATGCAGTATTAGAATGTTTTTTGGAGAATCAGTTACAGCTTTTTCCTGAGAATGTAGCAGAGACACCAGAGGAAGCAGAAGATTTCCTGGAAGAGTGTATGGCAGTTGTGGTAGATTCCCTGGATGAAGTATGGGATTATTTTGATGAAGAAGGTGTGGATCTGGAAGGACAGAGCAAGGAAGATATTCTGGATGCACCTGAGGTATTTGACGTGGGAGACGGCAGATATCTGATTGTAGAAAGCTAAGAATAGGGATAAGGGTAAAGTTAAGTGGAAAGAAAATCAAACATAACAATATGGCAGTTGCGTCTCTTTGAGGGACTGAATAAAGATATCATGGTAATGCAGCGCAATGAAGAAGAAGTCTTCGACGATGCCATTCATGTATTTTTTGAAAAAGAATATTATGATGCCTATGTAAATAAGGCAAAGAGATATGGTGAATATCGTTATGCTTATCATGAAGATAAGCTGGGTGAGGTTATTTATCAGATTTTTGATGAGAATATTACAGGTCTGGTACTTCATATCAATACTTTGGAGAATGGCTCCAAGACAACCTTGTGTGATGAAAAGTATTTATCTGCAAAAGACCTGAGAGTAATGAAGGAAATCGTGGATTCCTATCATTATATGTACAGAGTGTCCATCGACAGATGCACTAAGGAAGAAGCGGTAGCACATATGCTTACAAAGTCAGTGTTCATCATCGGTAAATTACCGGATTTCCGCAAGAAACCGGCAGAAGGTGAGAAGCAGACTTTTGAGATCATGACCATGAAGCGCAAGAAGGATAAGAGCCAGCCCAAGGATGATAAGGATTATGATTATGAGTCTCTTAAAGTATTCCTGACAGCTGAGAGCGCTATGCGCTACAACCCGGATAAGAAGCCAATCAACAAATATAAATTGTCTCTGCTTGCGCAGTTTGTAAAGGGGCATTTCCAGGTAATCGTAGAGCCACATCGTAATTACTGGCTGGAATTCGATCCTGCAACGCTGGATATCAGTGCATATTTCACCCCACCGGTATGGAATGAGGAGAAGGTCAAGGCACGTATATGCGAATATGCGAATATGGAAGAAGTCTATATTCTGTTAGGAACCAGACACAGTGATTACAGAACCTGTCTTGGTACGCCGTTCCTGTTGAAGCTGGCTGAAGAGAATGTCCAGATGTATCTCTTTGAAAAATATGAGGATGCGGTGAATTATTGTCTGGAGAATCCGACACTTTTACCGGTATTTGATGGTACGTATCCAATCGGTGTATTAAAGAAGAATGATAAGATGCATTCTCTGCAGACTGCCTTGGCAGTAGCAGCACAGGTAGGCGTTACCAGCATCAATCTGGATGATGATACATTGCATTCTATCCATTGCAAATTCTCTTTCTTTATGGAGACTGCAGGATTTGAGACAGATATGGAGAAATTCCTGACACCACAGGAATGCAGTGCATTAAAAATAGAGAAAGACGGAACAACGCAATACCGTTTCGAGCCGATTTCTTTTGTGAACACAGAGAACCCCTATGCAGTAAGCAAGGAGAGAAGAGAAGAACTGGCATCACATCTGGATACAGATTATGATGAAGGTATCACTTATATGGCAGAGTGTTCAGTACCTGAAATGATTGTTATGCTTCAGGAAGCAGGACGCCGCTTCGAGGCAGCAAGAACAGCCCAGGACGAAGAGAAGAAGAAACAGTACAACAGACTGATGAACAGAATGACTGTGCCGTTGACAGAAGCACTGTGTGAGAAACCATTTGTCTTCACCTTGAGAGAGCAGGATGGTTCATTCACACTGCGTAACCAGCTGGCTTACCTGATTGTGACCAACCGCTTTGAAGGTGGCAGAACCGGAGAAGGCAGATTGACTCCTGCCGGCATTGACAATGAGAAATTCATGGAGCAGTTTGAGGCAGCAAGCAAGGTGGCAGCTGTAACAGATGGCCCTGATGTTATGTGTCTGGCAGACGTTCATCTGATGGGTGAGATTGCAAAGCAGTGGAAACACTCAGAACCTCTGAGAGAAGAACTGATGATTTATCTGACACAGGGATGCAAGCTCTCCTATGTGGAAGCACTCCATTATTATAAGAGGCTGAAATCTGACAGTAGTATCTTTGTTGAATTTACCTCTACAGTACGTAATGCAGAGTATCCTCCGATGGGCATGATTACGATTGAAGGATATACAGCAAAGAAAATTGCAGAGGAGAAGAACCTGAGTGTGCTGCAGGCTTATGACGCACTGCTGGCACTGAAGGAACATCCTAAGGCAGGAATTGGTGAAGCTGTAAAAGAAGCAGAAACAATTACTACAGAGGGTGAAGCCCAAACAGCAGCTGAAGAGGAAAAGACAGAAGAAAAGAAGTCGTTCTTTGGTAAATTGTTTAAGAAATAAACCTCGAAAAGTGTATAAAGGAGATGAAAGTGGTGGACTCTCATCTCCTTTTGTGTGCTCAGTGATAAAACTGTATTATACCAGATCTTCTTCAATCCATTTTAGGATATTGGAAAAATCAATGGTCAGTTCTCCATGATAGATTCCTACAGGAACTGGCTGATCCAGACCGTAAATAACCGGGCAGGATTCACTTTCAAAGAAATATACAAGAAGATTACGTTGGGCATAGTCCAGAATCCAGTATTCCCGCACACCGGCATTCATGTATTTGGATAGTTTTAAGGTATAATCTTTTCTTTTGGTAGAAGGAGAGATAACTTCCACGAGAAAATCAGGTGCACCGTAGATACCGAATTTTTTAATCTTGGAGGGGTCACATATGATGCCCACATCTGGTTGAACCATGGTCTTATTATCACAGTCAAGCTGTACATCTACAGGAGCAATGAAGGGTCTGCAGCTTCCCTTGTGTTCCAGAATATAATTAGCAATCTGTCGATGAATCTCACCTCCAATGGACTGATGATGGAAGGTGGGAGCTGACATATCATAAAAATACCCATCAATCAACTCTACACGTTGTTCATCCGGCAATGCATAATAGTCGTCAAGAGTATAGCTGCCATTCCTGTCAGCCTGATAGGAAGCCTCTTCGCATACAGTAGATTTCTCAGAGAAAAGCTGTTCCAGTGCCTGTAGCGTGTCGTAACGTGGACTTTCTGTTTCTCCTGAGAAAATCTTCTGGATTGTACCAAGAGGCACGCCGGACAGGACAGACATCTGTGCATAGGTATATCCCTTTTCTTTCTTCTTTTCTTTCATTTCATTGATTGTCATATAGAAGCCTCCTTTGTAACGTACATACATTCGATACTTCATGCATTTATTATAATAAGCATATACCCGAAAGTCAACCACAAAACAATAAAAAAATAACCGTTTTTAAATACAAATTTCCATATTATCACCGTTTTACCAAAACTATAAAGAGTATTTATAAGGAGCATTTTCGATATTGTGTAGGACTCAAGCCGGTAAATGAGCGAAATACGCGTACAAAATAGCTGACAGACTGATAACCGCAGGATTCAGAGATAGAAGCGACTGTATAACCGGAATATTTCAGTTCATGCATGGCATGACGGATGCATAGCGGATTTGAAAACAATCCGTCTTTTTTACTATATACATAACTAAATAGTAATGTATTTTTTTACCCTATTCTGTTATAAAATAAAGACAAAATGAGGACAGGAGGGTATCAGATGAAACAGATTCCTTATGAGTATAAAAATCTGCCGATTCCCGGAGGCGGATATGTAACCGGATTCCTTTATCATCCCAGGCAGAAGGATGTTCTGTATGCAAGGACAGATATAGGCGGAACTTACCGGTTTGATGCGAAAGAACAGAAATGGATCAGTCTTATTTCTCATGTAACAATGGAAGATTTGAGTGAGACATTTCCCATAGCGATTGCACTTGATTACAACGCTCCTAATCGTTTATACATAGCCTGTGGAGAGGGAGAAAGAAGTGGCAGGAATGGTATTCTTGCGATTTCGGAGGATTATGGTGAACATTTCCACTACGAGGAGATCCCGGTATTTGTTCATGGCAATCTAAATGGCAGGGGAACCGCCGACAGGCTGTGGGTAGATCAGGAAGATGCGAATACCTTATACTATGCCAGTCAGCAGGATGGATTATTGCTCACTCATGATCAGGGACATACCTGGTCAAAAGTGATACCACTGTCAGAAAAATATCTGACCTTTGTTACGCAGGCAGGAGCAGCAATGGTTGTAGGTACAGCGGGTGTGACAACAGGCACTGAGCAGATGAGAGGTCATAGCCTTTATATTTCTTATGACAAGGGACAGCATTTTGAGCAGATGGCAGAGCCTGCAAGCAGAGTGATAGAGGGATGCAAACGTAATGGTCTGGTAGCACAGCGATATGCGGTCGCTGACAAGTATCTGTATGTGACATTTGCCTCTACAGGAAGACGTTCTTATGTCATTGAGAATGGCTACAGCTGTGACTCAGGAGATACAATTGATGGCAGAATCGCCAGATATACTTTATGTCCAGACGGTACGATTGGAGATTTCGTGGAGATCACGCCGGTAGCTTCCAGTAATACAACCGGAGTGAATCTTCCCCAGACAGCAGCAGGAGAGGCGTTGGATTTTGGCTTTTCAGGAATCAGCGTATCTGCACAGACTCCGGGACTTGTAGTGTGCAGTACGATTGTGAAGGATGATGGAGACAGCATATTCCGCTCTTATGATTATGGGCAGACCTGGCAGCAGATTCTCTATGATCTGAAAGAGGGTATTATGACATTCAGAGCGCCATATATGAGACCAGAGTGCAATGGTGGTCATAATCTCATTCACTGGCTGAGCGATATGGTCATTAATCCATATGATGACAATGAAGCGTGGTTTAATTCGGGCACAGGTGTATTCAGAACGAAGAATCTAAAAGATACACAGGCATGTGAATTTATGGACTGGTGTGATGGAATTGAGGAAACGGTTCATCTAAATGTGTATAGTATGCCAAAAGGAGAGGTACAGGTTGTGGATATTCTGGGTGATCTGGGAGGATTTGCCTTTACCAGTGTAGATAAGCCTTGCAGTAACTCTTTTGCCGATGCACAGGGCAACCGATATATTACCTGTATCAATGCGGATTTCTCAGATGCAGATCCCGACTGTCTCGTTGTAACACCAAGAGGTAACTGGACTGGTAAGACAAAAGGCGGCTTGATTCTGTCACATGATCAGGGACGCACTTTCCGAAGACTGCCGATGCCTTTTGGCTTATCGAAAGAATTGGATGAGGCGCTTCATTTCATAGAGTGTCCGAATGTGAATTCTGGATGGGTAGCATTGTCTCCTGATACGAAGCATATCGTGTGGTCTGTTGCAGATGGCATTGATCTTCCGATTAGCAGACTGTTGGTAAGCCATGATGGTGGAGAGACATTTTCTTTTGGAAAAGTCTATGACTTACAGGGTAGCCAGGTGATAAAGGGCAGGCTTAAAGTATATGCAGACAGAATGGACAGCAGTCTCTTCTATGGATGGGGAGATCATTCGGATTTCTATATCAGCCATGACAGTGGCAGTACATATCATCAGTATCCATTGCCAGATGAATTTCCTGTTGTGAATTTTGGTTTGATTGATTGTGCAAACAGAACGGAAATACGTGGAGAAACGGGCAAGACAGGTACTTTCTATATTGCAACAGGACAGGGGGGCTTATGGAAACTGATTTATACACCGGATAAAGATACAGTGACCTTGCGCAGGTTGTCAGCAGAAGGCGATGCCATTTATCGTATGGGGCTTGGACTTGGCGCACCTGATGTGGATTATTATAAAGATAACAAGGCAATCTACTGCAATGGTATCATAGATGGAGAGTATGGATTCTATCGTAGTCTGGATGATGGGGAAAGCTTTGAACGGCTCAATACTGACAGACAGATGTATGGTGAGATCAACAGTATAGACGGAGACTGCAGAGTGTTTGGCAGATTCTATCTGGCAACAGGTTCCAATGGAATAAAATATGGAAGTATACAAAAACCATAAACGGTAGTTTGGGTATACAGAAAGGGATGGTTATTAATATGCATATTTATCAGGAAGAGAACAAAATCATAATTGCTGAGGGTAAATCACAGGTGTGGATCGAGGCATGGGGAGCCAATTCCTTGCGTGTACGCATGACTGCACTGCCTAAGATGGATGAGAATGACTGGGCTTTGACAGAGAAGATGGAGTCTGTGGAGCCACAGATCACATTTGAAACAATTGATGTGACAGATCCATGGTACAAGGGAGAAGAATATGCCAAGTACCATCAGACAGCAACGCAGGCGCAGATTACCAATGGTAAGATCACGGCAAAGGTGTCTTTTGAAGGATGGATTTCCTTCTATAATCAAAAGGGAGAATTGCTGACACAGGAATACTGGAGAACAAGAGACCGCATCAACCGTTATTGTGTGCCTCTTCGTATCACAGGAAGAGAATTAAAGCCGATCATGGGAACCAATGATTTTGAACTCACTGCACGTTTTGAAGCCTTTGATGATGAGAAGATATTCGGTATGGGACAATATCAGGAGAAGAACCTGAATAAAAAGGGTGAGATTCTGGAGCTGGCTCACCGCAATTCCCAGGCGAGCGTTCCTTTTTATGTATCCAGCAGAGGATATGGTTTCTTTTGGAACAATCCTGCCATTGGTACTGTGGCATTTGGTATGAACAAGACAGAGTGGTATGCCAAGAGTACGAAGAAACTGGATTATTTTATTACTGCGGGTGATACTCCTGCGGAAATCGAAGCCCAGTATTCCCTTGCAACAGGGCGTACGCCTATGATGCCAGAATATGGCATGGGATATTGGCAGTGTAAGCTGCGTTATCGTACACAGGATGAGCTTTTGGCGGTGGCAAGAGAGCATAAGAGACGTGGACTGCCCATGGATGCCATTGTAATAGACTTCTTCCACTGGACAAGACAGGGAGACTTCAAATTCGAGCCATTAGACTGGCCAGACCCGGAAGCCATGGTGAAAGAATTAAAGGACATGGGAATCGAGACGGTTGTATCTGTATGGCCGACTGTGGATGAACGCAGTGAGAATTATGCCAGGATGAATGACCGGGGCTATCTGGTCAATGCAGACAGAGGGCTTCCATATCATTCTACCTGGATGGGAGATATCGTGTACTTTGACGCAACACATCCGGGTGCTCAGAAATTCGTATGGGATCGCTGTAAAGAGAACTATTATCGCTATGGTATACGCTGCTTCTGGTTAGATGAGGCAGAACCGGAGTATGGTCCTTATGATTTTGATAATTATCGTTATTATGCAGGACCTGCCCTGCAGTGCACCAATACCTATCCTGTCGGCTATGCAAAAGGCTTCTATGAAGGCTTAAAGGCAGAGGGAGAGAAGGAAGTCATGAGCCTGGTGCGTTGTGCATGGGCTGGCAGCCAGAAGTATGGCGTTTTGACATGGTCTGGGGATATTTATTCTTCCTTCCGTTCCATGAGAGAACAGCTACAGGCTGGACTTAGTATGGGAATGGCAGGTATTCCATGGTGGACCTCCGATATTGGAGGATTCCTGGGTGGTCAGATAGATAAGCCTGAATTTCAGGAATTACTGGTACGCTGGTTTGCATGGGGAGCTTTTTGCCCGGTATTCCGTATGCATGGTGAGCGTTCACCATGGTATGAGAGAGAAGAGGAATTTCGTAATGGTGTTCGTCAGCTTACCAGTGGACAGGATAACGAGGTATGGAGCTTTGGTGAGGATAATTATGAGATTCTAAAGAAATATCTCTTTATCCGAGAGAGACTTCGTCCATATGTGAGAAAATGCATGGAAGAAGCGAGCAATAGCGGTGCACCGGTTATGCGTCCGTTATTCTATGAGTTCCCCAAAGATGCAGAATGCTGGAATGTAGAAGATTCCTATATGTTTGGTTCTGATATTCTGGTATCTCCTGTAATGGAAGCTGGCGCTGCAGAGCGTAGAATCTATCTTCCGGCCGGATGCAAATGGACAGATGCCTATACGAAGAAAGAGTATGAAGGTGGACAGTATGTAACCGTTCCCGCACCAATCGACATTATTCCGGTCATGATGCGGGAGGGATGCGACTATCCTATTTACAATGAATAATTATAGAAATTTATATAGTATAAAAGCCACAGGGAGTTGTTATCCTGTGGCTTTTTGATGGTTAAGTATTGAATCAATGTGATAAAGATGCTTTCTCAAGGTTGGTGAGAATCGTGTCGTGAACATAGAGCCTGCCATATCCGCATCCAAGATCCAGTCCCGGTTTGGTGGCACCATGGAAGTCTGAACCGCCGCTTGGCAGCAGATGGTATTTCTCTGCAAGCGCTTTAATCTGCCGTTCCTCTGCGGGAGTATAAGTGCTGTAGATACATTCTATTCCCATAAGCCCCTGCTTTGTCAGGGTTGACACCAGAATGTCCAGTTGTTCTTTTCCTAATTTATAGAGAGTAGGATGTGCGAGAATTGGAACACCGCCAGCCTTTCTTGTTACCTCGATGACTTCTTTGGGAGTAATATTTTCTCTTGGAACGAAGTAGGGTGTGCGATCCCCAAGATAACGGTCAAAGGCTTCAGTATGGCTCTTCACATAGCCACGCGCCAGCAGGAACTTGGCATAATGCGCTCTGGTAATCACAGAATGAGGGAACATCTCTAACAGGGCGTCATAACTGATATCAATGCCTGCATTTTGCAGATTGGCGCACAGTTTATGGTTACGTGCAGTTCGGGATTTCATAAACTGATCCAGATATGCCCTGAAATCAGGGGATTGATAATCAATAAACAATCCAACAATGTGCACATCACGATTCAGATAACGTGTAGAGTATTCGATGCCGGGGATGACACGGATGGGCTTGCCTTTGGCAGCAGCGAGTGCTTCATCAATGCCATCTACAGTATCGTGATCTGTCAGGGCGAAGGCATCCAGCCCCTTTTCTATTGCATAATTGACCAACTCCGTTGGGGTATAGGTTCCGTCAGAACTGGTAGAGTGTACATGTAAATCAACTTGTCCCATGATAAGATAACCTGCCTTTTTTATAATAAAAGTAAAAGGGCATGTTCGCATGCCCTTTTAAAATCTTATGATTCCTGTGCTTCATCATCTGCAATTTCTGCATCCGCATTATATACAGTTCTCTTTCTTGCCATTTCATCACTTGCCAGATATTCATCGTAAGTAGTGATCTTATCGATCAGAGTACCGTTAGGAAGAATCTCCATAATACGGTTTGCTGTTGTTTCTACGAACTGATGGTCATGACATGCAAAGAGTGCAACGCCAGGGAACTTGATCAGACCGTTGTTCAGAGCAGTGATACTTTCCATATCCAGGTGGTTGGTAGGCTCATCCAGGATAAGGCAGTTAGCACCGCTGATCATCATCTTACTTAACAGACAACGAACTTTCTCACCACCAGAGAGTACTTTAACTTTCTTCACACCATCTTCACCGGCAAAGAGCATACGTCCGAGGAAACCACGTACATAAGTGATATCATCTACAGGAGAGTAGCCCATTAACCAGTCAGCGATTGTATAATCATTGTCAAATTCACTGGTAGGATCCTTAGGGAAGTAAGCCTGGGAAGTGGTAACACCCCATTTATAAGTACCGGCATCAGGTTCAAGCTCACCCATCAGAATCTGGAAGAGAGTAGTCTTTGCCAATTCATTACCGCCTACAAAAGCAACCTTATCTTCACGATTGAGAATGAAAGAGATATCATCCAGAACCTTTACACCATTTACAGTCTTGGTCAGATGTTCAACAGTTAGTACTTCGTTACCGATTTCACGATCAGGACGGAAGTCGATGTAAGGATATTTACGGCTGGATGGCTTGATCTCATCCAGTTCGATCTTCTCCAGCGCACGCTTTCTGGAAGTAGCCTGCTTGGACTTGGAAGCGTTTGCAGAGAAACGGGAAATGAATTCCTGTAATTCCTTAATCTTTTCTTCCTTCTTCTTGTTAGCTTCTTTCATCTGCTTTACAAGGAGCTGGCTGGATTCATACCAGAAATCATAGTTGCCGGCATAGAGCTGAATCTTGCCATAGTCGATATCTGCGATCTGTGTACATACCTTATTTAAGAAATAACGGTCATGGGACACAACGATAACTGTATTTTCAAAATTGATCAGGAATTCTTCAAGCCATGCAATCGCATCCAGATCCAGGTGGTTTGTAGGCTCGTCGAGTAACAGAATATCAGGATTGCCAAAGAGTGCTTTGGCAAGGAGTACCTTCACTTTTTCACTGCCGTTAAGATCCTTCATGGTGCTGTAGTGAAGCTCTGTAGCGATTCCCAGACCATTCAAGAGCTGAGCTGCATTGGATTCTGCTTCCCAACCGTCCATCTCTGCGAATTCACCTTCCAGTTCACTTGCGCGAATACCGTCTTCATCAGTGAAATCTTCCTTTGCATAGATGGCATCCTTTTCCTTCATAATTTCATATAATCTGGCATTACCCATGATGACAACGTCCATAACAGGGTATTCATCATATTTAAAGTGATCCTGCTCCAGGACTGAGAGACGCTGACCGGGAGTGATTACGATATCGCCCTTTGTTGTCTCAAGACTTCCGGAGAGAATCTTTAAAAAGGTTGATTTACCGGCACCGTTAGCACCGATCAGACCATAGCAGTTTCCTTCTGTGAATTTGATATTTACATCTTCGAATAAGGCTTTTTTGCCTACACGATAAGTTACGTTATTTGCACTAATCATTACAATACCTCAATTTTACTATAGTTTAGAGTTAGACATACAACTCTAATTATACATAAAATCAATTGTTTTTCAAGGAAAATAACTATTTTTAAATAGGAGCGAAGTGATCGACTTTCATGCTCAGGACAACTGCCTGTGCCTTGGAATTCATGCCATACTGTGCATTGATCTGATCCATGATAGAATTTCGGATGTCGTTAGGGATAACAATTGCGATAATCTCCTTCTCTGCCTGCTGGTTGATACCGTATTGTGCAAATGATTTATCGCCACTCCAACGGGCACGCAAGACTGTACCGCCTCTGGCTCCAAGATCTCTTGCGGTGTCCAGGACATTTTCCGTATAACCCTGATTTACGCTGATAAGTACGAGACTGTAATTCTGATCGGATGACATTGTTTTCTCCACTTCCTTTCCATTGTTATCGTCCAACTGGGCGCTGTACACAGCCTGCGTGGATGTATGCTGGCTGCGTTTGTCTGCGGGAACTCCTAACTGAATATTCAGAGCTGTGGCAATGAGATTCGTAATACCGGTAACAGGCAGATCAAAGAGAATACCTCTTGTATCTACTGCACCACGTAGCTCATCACTCATCTTATAGACCAGCATATCTATCATTGACCTGGTAGATACGCTGATGACGATATCCTTGTCCTTGGAATCCAATCCGAGAATATCCATGATTTCAGAGGTCGCAGTACCATGGCCAATTGTCTGGTAGTGATAATTAACGCCTTCTTTATTATATAAATTAATGATTGCTTTGCCTTTTCCACGCTCTACGATGGATACCAGGAACTTGGGGCGTTCCACCTGAGGTGTTCTGGTTTCATTTTTAGTTGTCATATTGCACCTGCTTTCTATTCATCAAAGTAAAGCACAACGTCTTCAATTTGTTCAAACTGGTTCTCGTAGTATTTTGCCAGAGCTTTCTTCTTCAGCTCGCTGACAAGTCCGAGAGTCTGAATGGTAATTAACGGTGTCATAGCGACCATGGCTACAATACCGAATGCATCTGTCAGAATGTTGCCGCCTACAGCATTACATGTCCCCATGGCAAAAGGCAGCAGGAATGTGGCAGTCATAGGTCCGCTGGCAACTCCACCGGAGTCGAAAGCAATACCTGTATAGATCTTTGGAACAAAGAAAGATAACAGGATTGAAAGGAAATATCCGGGAATGAGGAACCACATAATAGAGATTCCTGTCAGAATACGCAGCATGGCGATACCAACAGATAAGGCAACACCAATGGAAAGTCCGTTTCGCATGGATCTTGAGGTAATGGAGCCATTGGAGACTTCTTCTACCTGTTTGGTCAATACGTGTACCGCAGGCTCTGCCTTTACAATAAAGAAGCCCATCAGCATACCGATAGGAATCAGCAGGAAGCTGCGGCTGCTCTCGCCAATGGAAGCTCCCAGATACTGACCGGTAGGCATGAAGCCGATATTGACGCCTGTTAGGAATATTACCAGACCTAAATATGTATAGATAATACCACCGGAGATCTTTAATACCTGTCTTTTCTTATAACGTCTGGTAATGAGCTGCAGTAACAGGAACATGGCGGCAATTGGAAGAACGGCAATCGCTACTTCCTTACCGTATTCAGGAAAAGCATGCACGAATTCCAGCGCGGCAGCCTTGGTCGTAGTAATTTCAGCAAGCGGCGTCATTTCATAGACAGCAGAATCCGGTTTGTAGAAGATGCCAAGTAACAGAACAGACAGAACAGGACCGATACTGCATAAAGCGACCAGACCGAAGCTGTTCTCCTGTGAATTCTTATCACTGCTCAAAGCAGCAAGACCAACACCAAGAGCCATGATAAAAGGTACAGTAATAGGACCTGTGGTAACACCACCGGAGTCAAAAGATACGGGAATAAAGGTTGCTGGTGTGAAAATAGTGACAATGAATACTGCTGAATAGAAAATGATCAGCAGAACGTTTAAAGGAATTTTAAATAGAATACGGCAGATGGCAATCATCATGAAGATGCCAACGCCTATAGCCACTGCAAGCGTCAGGACAATATTCGGGATTGCGGGAACCTGTTCTGCAAGTACCTGTAGATCCGGTTCAGCCAGAGTGATAATAATACCGAAGACAAAACCAATGATAATAGGTATAAATGCCTTACGGGATTTACTCATTTCGATACCCATACCTTCACCCATGGGGGTCATGGCAAGATCAGCGCCGAGAGTAAACAGACCCATGCCGAATACCAGAAGCACCGCACCAAAAAGGAATAATACCAGAGTCCCTGAAGAAATGGGAGATATGGTGATACTAAGAAGTAGTACGATAGCAGTGATAGGCAGCACGGAGGAAAGCGATTCCATGATTTTTTCACGTAGTAATTTTCTCAAATATACATTCCACCTTTCTGTCTTTTACTATAAATATACTTTAATGTGATAAAGTATGTCAACCTTACATAAGGTAATAAAATATGAAAAAAAACTAAAGTGCAAAATCATTGACAGTATTGTAGAAAACAAATACTATGTAACTATTCAGAGCCATGCAGATTGAGGCAGAATATGCTTGTTTACAAGCATATTTGACTCAATTTATATGGCGAAGTAACCACATAAGCAAAAGTAAAGCATCGAAGATGCGTTTTTGCGCATGGGGTTGAATAGTTACATACTATTAATAAGCAGAAAATTTACGCAAGAAAGGTTGGGGTACTTATGAATCAGAAAAAGGAAGCATTTGCACAGAGACTGGAAATAAACAGCAGGAATTATTCTCCAAGAGTACTGTTTGACATGAAAGCAGCAGGAGAGATGTTGTCTGGTCTGTATGAAGTATTTGGGTTACATACATTAATGACAGACAGACATGGGGATATCCTGATGAGCTATGGCGATTTTGAAGGCTTTGTACCGGATGTCGTAAACAAGCCAGGTAATAAAATTCGGGTAAAAGGACGTACAGTATGTCATATTTATGCCAGATATGATGCAGTAGCCGCAGAACAGAAAAATGTGGTAGAAAAGCTTCTGAATGCATATATTAAGACATTGGAGGGCTATGCCTCCAAATCCTATCTGTCCAGTGAACAGGCAGTGTATATTGATGAACTGGAGCAGGAGCTGGAAAAGGAAGCATATCGTGCAAAGTATGACGAGCAGACAGATCCTCTGACAGGAGTACTCAATAAGACCTATTTCATCAGACGTATGAAAGAGCTGGCAAGCAGAGAAGTAGTACCAACAGGTGTCATTTGTGTGAACATCAATGACTGGATGTACGCTCATGTACATTATGGAGAAGAAGAGAGCGACAGACTGATTACCATAGTGGCTGACATTTTAAAGAGGAATGCAGATGCACAGACAATTATAGGAAGAGTTGATGGTGATATTTTCCATGTGCTGATGCCTTTGAGTGAAGAAGAGGAAGTACAGGAGTACTGTAGAAAAATAGAAGAAGACTGCCTGCAGTTCCAGGATGATAAGCTGGCTCCGAGCGTGGCTACAGGGTATGTGATCAAGACAAATGTAGAGGAAGATTTTGAACAGTTATTCTCAGATGCAGAATATGTTATGTTCGAGCATAAACTACAGATCAAGAATGCGCCCGGATACCGTGAAAGACTGGAAAAAGGCTCAAATCTAAAATAATTATTAAGTGCCATAAATACAAAAAAGAAGAGAAAACGCGAGAAAACAAAAGAAAATACGAGAAAACAAAAGAAAACATGACGCCAATCTGTTTGCACAACTTCCAAGAACTCACTATTATATGCTTTGTTAGCACTCAATAGTAAAGAGTGCTAACTGAAAAAGCAGACAGAAGAATTTATTATAAATTTAAGGAGGCAATTATCATGAAATTAGTTCCATTAGGTGACAGAGTCGTATTAAAGCAGTTAGTTGCAGAGGAAACAACCAAATCCGGTATTGTTTTACCTGGTCAGAATAAGGAAAAGCCACAGCAGGCAGAAGTACTTGCAGTTGGTCCTGGCGGAGTTGTAGACGGCAAGGAAGTTAAGATGGAAGTTAAGGTAGGAGATCAGGTTATCTTCTCCAAATATTCAGGAACAGAAGTTAAGATTGAAGATACAGAGTATATCATTGTAAAACAGAGCGATATTCTTGCAATCATTCAGTAATCATTCTGAATAGTTACCCAAATAATAAATAATAAAATCTGGAGGATATAAAGTCATGGCAAAGGAAATTAAGTATGGCGCAGAAGCTCGTAAGGCTTTGGAAACAGGCGTAAATAAATTAGCAGATACAGTAAGCGTAACACTTGGACCAAAAGGAAGAAACGTAGTTCTTGATAAGTCCTATGGTGCACCTCTTATTACAAATGATGGTGTAACAATTGCAAAGGAAATCGAACTGGAAGATCCTTTTGAGAACATGGGTGCCCAGCTTGTTAAGGAAGTAGCTACCAAGACAAATGATGTAGCAGGTGATGGTACAACAACAGCTACTGTACTTGCACAGGCAATGATCAACGAAGGTATGAAGAACCTGGCAGCAGGCGCTAACCCAATCATTTTAAGAAAGGGCATGAAGAAAGCTACAGATACAGCAGTAGATGCAATCAAGGCTATGAGCTCCAAGGTAAATGGCAAGCAGCATATCGCAAGAGTAGCATCTATCTCTGCTGGTGATGATACAGTAGGTAACATGGTAGCAGATGCTATGGAGAAGGTATCTGGAGATGGTGTTATCACAATCGAAGAATCCAAGACAATGCAGACAGAACTTGACCTGGTAGAAGGTATGCAGTTCGACAGAGGATATATCTCAGCTTACATGGCAACAGATATGGATAAGATGGAAGCATCTCTTGATGAGCCTTACATCCTGATTACAGATAAGAAGATCTCCAACATTCAGGATATTCTTCCTCTCTTAGAGCAGGTTGTACAGTCCGGTGCCAAGTTACTTATCATTGCTGAGGATATCGAGGGTGAAGCTCTTACAACATTGATCGTCAACAAGTTACGTGGTACATTTAATGTTGTAGCTGTTAAGGCTCCTGGATATGGTGACAGAAGAAAGGCTATGCTGGAAGATATCGCAATTCTTACAGGTGGTCAGGTGATCAGTGATGAGTTAGGTCTTGACCTGAAAGAGACAACACTGGAGCAGTGTGGTCGTGCTAAATCTGTTAAGGTACAGAAAGAGAACACAATCATCGTTGATGGTGAAGGTGATAAGGATAAGATCCAGGCTAGAATCGCTCAGATCAAGAAGCAGGTTGAAGAAACAACATCTGATTTCGACAGAGAGAAGCTTCAGGAAAGACTTGCTAAACTGGCAGGCGGTGTTGCAGTTATCCGTGTAGGTGCTGCTACAGAAACAGAAATGAAGGAAGCTAAGCTTCGTATGGAAGATGCTCTTAATGCTACAAGAGCAGCTGTAGAAGAAGGTATTATCTCCGGTGGTGGATCAGCATACATCCATGCATCTAAGGAAGTTGCTAAGCTTGTTGATACACTGGAAGGTGACGAGAAGACAGGTGCTAAGATTGTATTAAAGGCTCTGGAAGCTCCTCTGAACAAGATTGCTACAAACGCAGGTCTGGAAGGCAGCGTTATTATTAATAAGGTAAAGGAGTCTGAGGTAGGCTTCGGTTTCGATGCATACAAAGAAGAATATGTTGATATGGTAGAAGCCGGAATCCTTGATCCTGCCAAGGTTACAAGAAGTGCATTACAGAATGCATGCTCCGTTGCAAGCACATTATTAACAACAGAGTCTGTTGTAGCTTCTATTAAGGAAGATACCCCTGCTATGCCAGCCGGCGGCGCAGGAATGGGCGGCATGATGTAAGGAATGCAGTAGCAAAACAAGCGACTGCATAGGAGGCATTACACCCCTCAATGTATATATATCATACATTGGGGGGATTTTTGTAACTATTCAGAGCCATGCAAATAGAGACGAATATGATTGCTTGCAAACATATTTGGCTCTATTTATATGGCAAAGTAACCACAATGAGCAAAAGTAAAGCATCGAAGATGCGATTTTGTGAATGTGGTCTGAATAGTTACTTTTACCTAAGGAGAAATATCATGCAAATTGATTTAACCCAAGGTCCAATTACCAGAACGATGCTGCGGTTTGCAGTACCTATGATCTGTGGAAATCTTCTGCAACAGTTATACAATGTTGTGGATACACTGATTGTCGGACAATATCTGGGAGCCAATGCATTGGCGGCAGTAGGCTCTGCGTATACACTGATGACATTCCTCACCTCTATTTTCCTTGGTCTTTGTATGGGAAGCGGAGCTGTTTTTGCAATCCGCTATGGTGAGAAAAATATGGATAAGTTAAAAGAGGATATGTATGTAGCCTTTATATTAACAGCAGGATTGACCTTGCTCATTAATCTGTTTATTTTCTGGAAGCTTGATATGATTCTGCATTTTCTGTCAGTGCCACAGGATGTCTATCCTCTGATGCGTACCTATCTGTGGGCAGTGTTCTGGGGCATTGTGGCAACTTTTCTGTATAATTATTATGCTGCTGTGCTTCGGGCAGTAGGGAATTCTACGGCACCATTATTGTTCCTGGGTGTAGGGGCTGTCACGAATATCATATTGGACCTTGTCTTTATACTCATATGTCATATGGGCGTAGCGGGAGCTGCATGGGCTACTGTAATTGCACAGTGGATATCGGGAGTTGGAATTTTGATTTATACCAAAGTACGATGCCCATGGTTGAATCTGGAACGTAGACATATGCATATGTGCAGAGAGAATATCAGTGAAATTACACAGGCATCTGTGCTAACCTGCCTGCAACAGTCTGTTATGAATCTTGGAATTTTGATGGTGCAGGGACTGGTAAACAGCTTTGGCACTGTGGTGATGGCGGCTTTTGCGGCAGCAGTTAAGATTGATGCCTTTGCCTATATGCCATTACAGGATTTTGGCAATGCCTTTTCCACATTTATTGCACAGAATTACGGAGCAGGCAGGAAAGACCGTATCAGAAAAGGAATTCGCAGTGCAGCCCTGACTTCTGTCCTGTTTGCCCTGGCTGTATCGGCAATTGTTGTCATATGTGCAAAACCACTTCTTCTGATTTTTGTCCATGCACAGGAAACACAGATATTGGAAGTAGGTATGTCTTATCTGCGCGTGGTTGGAGCCTTTTACTGTGGAATAGGGATACTGTTTTTACTGTATGGATTGTATCGGGCGATTAACAGACCGGCTGTTTCACTGGTGCTTACTATTATTTCTCTGGGAATGCGGGTTGTATTGGCATATCTGTTATCTGCAATCCCTGCCATTGGGGTCACTGGTATCTGGTGGGCAGTTCCAATTGGCTGGTTTCTTGCGGATGCAGCAGGAATTGCATGGTATGCGTTAAAATATAAGAATAGAATGTAATTAAAACACTCTGATCATTAAAAAATGATTGGGGTGTTTTTAATAAATATCTGAAAATATATTAAAAATCATAAATTATATGATAATATAAAAGAATACATTGCAAACATGATTTGATTTACAGTCTGTTCCGCAATACAGTTATTCGTATGAAACCAGGCAGACACCATTAAATGTACTCTCCAAGTCTTCTAAATGTAGCCGGAATGCTTCGTTTTAAGAAGATTCCGTGAGTATATTAAAAAGAAAGGAAGGATAAACAAGTGAGAATCTCAGAATTGGAAAGAAATAATAAGGCAGCTATGACGGCGCATGTCATAGAAGTTGCTGTAATGTTGATATTTTGTCTCTTGCAGGTAATGTCAAAGCAAAGGAATATTGTATTATTTATATTTGATATATTATTGGGGGCAGGACCGGTTATTGCGGAATTTATATTCTGGAAAAGAAACCATGAGACTGCAATGATCAAGCATCTGGTAGCGGTTGGCTTTGCACTGTATTATTCTTATACACTGTTTACATGCAGCAATAATCTGGTGTTTGCCTTTGTCATTCCGATGATTGTTATGGTAACTATATTTAATGACAGTAAGTACAGTATCGAGATCAATACCGGAACAGTAATTCTGAGTATTATTACTGCCGTTGCAGGAAGCAGGAACGGCTTGTCCGGATATGAGGGTGCAGATGATGCTATTCTGCAGGTGATCATCATGATCCTTGTTGCTGCCTTTTCCATATATTCAGCAAAAATATCACATGCGAATAGTAAACAGGTCATTGATGATGCGGTCAAGGCAAAAAATGATGCAGAGGAACTTCTAAAGAAGGTAGAGACTCTCTCTGCTGCTATGCATGATGGAATCAAAGACATTTATGGTGATCTGGAGCATCTCAATGAAGCGACCAAATCCACGAAGGATTCCATGGCACAGCTTTCGTCAGGTGCGACAGAGACAGCGGATGCCGTACAGAAACAGACACAGCAGACAGAAGAAATCCAGAACAAAGTGGCTGTTGTTACCCAGGCGACAGGAAGCATTGCTGACAGTATGAAGCATACGGTAGAAGTGCTTGGCCAGGGAAGAGAAGACATAGAGATACTTGTTTCACAGGTTGAGCAGTCTGTTACAAATGGTGCAGATGTAGCTGACAAATTGAAAGAATTAAGTGGTTATGTGGAGAAGATGCATGAAATTGTTGATATGATCAGCAGTATTGCCAACCAGACAAGTATGCTGGCGCTGAATGCGAGTATAGAAGCTGCAAGGGCCGGCGAAGCAGGAAGGGGCTTCGCAGTAGTGGCGTCTCAGGTAACTGCTATGGCAGGACAGACCAAGAATGCAACAGTAAGCATTACGGAACTGATCAGCAATGTGTCAGCATCAATCCAGAGCGTAGTAGATGTAATCCACCAGATGCTTAATGGAATCAATCAGGAAAAGGCGTCTGCATCCAACGCATCGGCAAGCTTTGGAAGTATTGAAGATAATACGCATATTATCCAGACAAATGTGGATAGCCTGGTGCAGGGCATTAAGGAATTGAAGAATGCAAATGATCAGATTGTGGACTCCATACAGACTATTTCTGCAATTTCTGAGGAAGTATCTGCCCACGCAAATCAGACAGCAGATGCAGAAGAGAAGAATGCAACGGTCATTGACAATATGGATTCCAAGATGCATAAGCTGATTCTGTATATAACACAGGGGAATAAAAAGATAAAATGATCAATATGGATTCAGTTCATGACAAAAATCACTGCATTCACGCAAAATCCGTTGTAGTAACCTCTAAAGTGCGCTAAGATGTAGTCAACAGAAGAAAGGGGGGAGCATAATGACGGATTATACGATGATGTGGCTTGCAATTATGATTGTCCTGATTGGGATAGAGATTGTGACTGTAGGACTGACAACCATATGGTTTGCCATAGGAGCACTGGTGGCGATACTGGTAGCGGTACTTGGTGGCGGATTTATCCTTCAGGTGGCGGTATTCCTCGTAGTTTCGCTGGGAATGCTGATATTTACAAGACCTTTTGCAATGAAGTACATAAATACAACGCATTTCAAAACAAACTATGAAGGAATCATCGGTAAGATTGTCCGCATTACCCAGGACGTTGACAACATCAGTGCAACAGGGGCTGCTGTGGTAAATGGTCAGGAATGGACAGTCAGATCCACACAGGACGATATTCTGATTCCGGCAGGAAGTCTGGCTAAGGTCGTCAGTATATCGGGAGTAAAATTAATTGTAGAAAAATATGAGGAGGAGAAAGTACAATGATTTTCTTGATTTTATTATTTGTAGTTATTATTATTTTAGCAAGCAATGTACGTATTGTGCCACAGGCGAGTGCATATGTTATTGAAAGATTGGGCGGATATTCCACAACCTGGGGTGTAGGTCTTCATTTCAAGATACCTTTTCTTGACAGAGTAGCCAAGAGAGTGAACTTAAAGGAACAGGTAGTTGACTTCCCACCACAGCCAGTTATCACAAAGGATAACGTTACCATGCAGATTGATACTGTTGTCTTTTTCCAGATTACAGATCCCAAGATGTATGCATACGGCGTAGATAATCCTATTGTAGCAATCGAGAAGCTGACAGCTACTACACTTCGTAACATTATCGGTGATATGGAACTTGACCAGACTCTGACATCCAGAGAGGTCATTAATACAAGCATGCGTTCCGCATTGGATGTAGCTACTGACCCATGGGGTATCAAGGTTAATCGTGTTGAGTTAAAGAATATCATTCCTCCTGAAGCAATCAGAAACGCAATGGAGAAGCAGATGAAGGCAGAACGTGAGAGACGTGAAGCTGTTACAATCGCAGAAGGCGAGAAGAAGTCCAGTATTCTGGTTGCAGAAGGTAAGAAAGAATCTGCAATTCTGGAAGCTGAGGCTGAGAAGCAGGCAGCTATCCTTCGTGCAGAAGCTGAGAAGGAGAAGCGTATTAAGGAAGCAGAAGGTCAGGCAGAAGCAGTACGTATCGTTCAGCAGGCAAATGCAGAAGGTATCAGATACCTAAAAGAAGCCGGTGCAGACCAGGCTGTTCTTACAATCAAGAGTCTGGAAGCATTTGAAAAGGCGGCTAACGGCCAGGCAACCAAGATTATCATTCCATCTGAGATCCAGGGCGTAGCAGGACTTGCCAAATCTCTTGGAGAGGTGTTAAAGTAGAAACTATTCCGGATAGTTACAATAATTGAATACAGGGGGGATGACAGCAATGACGAAAATAATGATATTGGAAGACAGTATAGACAGTCTTAAGGCTTTGAAAGCCATAGTGGAATCAGTATCAAAAGACATTGCTGTAATCCCTGTAAAGAGTCTGGAAGAGGCAAGGGCGGCATTACAGGATGAAGCCAATCTTTTCCAGGCTTTTCTTTTGGATATTAATCTGGATGAACAAAGGCCACAGGATGCATCCGGGATAGAGTTTGCCAGAGAAGTGAGAAATGACAGCAGATATGTCTTCACGCCGGTTATTATGATAACTTCCCTTGCCAGTCTGGAACTGGCTGCTTACAGGGAGCTGCATTGTTATCAGTATATTCTGAAGCCATATCAGAGAGAAGAGATTGAGAAGCTGATACGGAAGGTGCTTTTCCAGACGGGAGAGAGCAAAGAACCTTTCGTTCTGGTGAAAAAAGATGGTATCAATTACAAAATTTACTGCAAAGATATTATGTATCTGTATGCGATTCCAAGAGGGGTCTGCCTGGTATTGAAGAAAGAGACAATGAAAGTGCCATATCTGTCTATTAAGCAGATTATGGAGAAGCTGCCGGAGGGGCAGTTCGTGCAGTGCCACCGTATGTATGTAGTGAACCGGAGCTTTATTGATTATGTCGATATTGTGAACCGTATCATCCGTATGAAGAATTTGCAGGAAGTGGAAATAGGCGTGACATATAAAACAGAGATAAGGGGGCTGCTTCATGTCTGAATTTGCTGAACTTGGCAGGAAATTATTCTATAGGGTCTTTTGCGTTATGGCACTGATCATAGCAGTTTACCTGATTGTAGACCTGTATCTGAGTCATACGCTGGATATTAAGGTGATTATACTTTTTGGGATTCTGCTTGCTGTTATATTCTTTGGCTGGTGGGACTGGCTGGCTAATTATTCCATATTAAAGAGGCAGGAAGAAGAACTGAAAATATACAAACTCTATATTCATCCATTGGAAGAGCTGACTAAGGATATCAGAGCCAGACAGCATGAATTTGATAATCATATGAATGCTGTCCTTAATATGCATGTGACAATAGATAATTATGATGAACTGGTAGCGGCGCAGTCTGCATATTGTAAAGAAATATATGAGGCAAAAGGTGTCAGTACACCGGCGCTTCTTCGTATCTCTGATAAGATTCTTGCCGGTTTCCTGTATAGTAAGATTCTTGGTGCGCCAGCATATGCAAAAGTAGAGATACAGGTACTCAGCCAACAGATTATTACATCTGTGTCAGAACACAATCTGGTGGAAATACTGGGAACACTGGTGGACAATGCCTTTGAAGCGGCAACGCCACAGCTTCCTTTAGTAGAAATGGTGCTGGATTCCAGAGAAGATAAGCTGATCTTCATGATTCGTAATCAGGTGCAGGGCCTGACGATGGGGGATATCTCAAGATTCTTTCAGAAAGGGTATACGACCAAGGATAACAGAGAATGTAGAGGACTTGGACTGTATCAGGCAAATATGATTGCACAGCAGTTTGGCGGAGAGATTACAGTAGAATTGACCGATGGAGAAGAGAGTCAGGAGATTTGTTTTAGGGTGGAAATCTAAAAAACCTTGAAACCGAATCAGCTTCAAGGAATTTCATGGGGTTGGGCTATTCAATTCAAATAGTCAACAGCTTGTAGGGGAATCGAACCCCTGATTCCGCCGTGAGAGGGCGGCGTCTTAACCGCTTGACCAACAAGCCATTTGTTGTTTTTTGTCGTCCGTATCGTGCCGACTTGTTTATATTACTACAGGTCAAACGAAAATGCAAGCACTTTTTTATTTTTTTTGAAAAAATTTGTAACGTGAATTTTGAATCTATAAAAATGTTAACGATTTTTTCATATTTATAATCTTGTTATGTAACTTTAGTTACTGTATAATAGATATAATCTATTGGTGCACATTGTGCGCTATCGCAGCTGCTGTACGTTCTGTACGGTATAATCACATGTTTTTACAAAGAAAGGATGATATAGATTGGGAAGAAAGAGTGAAGAAGCTATCAGAAACTTTACGCATAAATATTCACAGATTTGTGTAGATAATAATGCCATCAACCCGGAGCTGTTCAATGAATATGGTGTAAAGAGAGGATTGCGGGATAAGAATGGTAAGGGTGTATTGTCCGGATTGACTAATATTTCCATGATCAAATCGTCAGAAGAGATAGATGGTAAGAGCGTTCCCTGTGATGGTGAATTATATTATAGAGGCTATAATATTTTTGACCTTGTAAGAGGCTTTCAGGCAGACGGCAGATTTGGCTTTGATGAATGTGCATATCTTTTACTGTTCGGTAATCTGCCGACAGCCGATCAGCTAATGGATTTTAAGAAGACACTTGCCTACAGCATGACATTACCTACGAACTTCGTAAGAGATGTTATCATGAAGGCGCCCAGCCACGATATTATGAATTCTTTGACCAAGAGTGTACTGACTCTTGCATCTTATGATGATAATGTATCTGATCTGTCATTAGACAATGTACTGAGACAGAGCCTGATGCTTATCAGTGTATTTCCCATGTTATCTGTATATGGCTATCATGCCTATAACCATTATGAGTGTGATGACAGCTTATATATTCACAGACCAGACCCGACACTTTCCACAGCAGAGAACCTACTCAGAATGTTAAGACCGGATAAATCCTATACGCCGACAGAGGCGAAGGTACTGGATGCAGCACTCGTATTACATATGGAACATGGCGGCGGTAATAACTCTACTTTTACGACCAGAGTTGTTACAAGTTCAGGCTCTGATACCTATTCTGTTATTGCAGCTGCATTGTCTTCCCTGAAAGGACCCAAACACGGTGGCGCTAATATCAAGGTAGTACAGATGATGGAAGACTTACGCAGAAATGTGGAGGACACCACAGATGAAGATGCAGTACGTGCATATCTGTATCGTCTGCTGAATAAGGAAGCTTTTGATAAGAGTGGATTGATTTATGGTATGGGGCATGCGGTATATTCCATTTCAGATCCAAGAGCAAGGGTATTCAAGAGCTTTGTAGAGACGCTGGCTGATGAGAAGAAGCATCATAAAGACTTTGAACTGTATTCCATGATTGAACGTCTGGCACCGGAAGTAATTGCTGAGAAGTGCAGAATCTATAAGGGCGTTAGTGCAAATGTTGACTTTTACAGCGGCTTTGTATACAGTCTGCTGGGTATTCCGCTTGAACTGTATACACCTATCTTTGCAATCGCCAGAATCGTAGGCTGGAGCGCACATAGAATGGAAGAGCTGATTAATGTGGATAAGATTATCAGACCTGCATACAAGAGCATCGTGACATTGAAGCCTTATCAGACCTTGAAAGAGCGTTCCACACCGAAGCTGGATGCAGAAGATAAGAAAGTCTATAAAATCGGTATGCATGAGGATGGTGATAACTGAGAGGATTCTGACTCCGACATCTTTTCAACAGAAATAAAGAAAAGATAACACGACCATTAAAACTTTATAATATTTTCCAATCGAGGGAAAATGACAGGAATTTAGGTGTATAATCAGAATATAACAAACCCAAATAAAGGAAGGAAGAGGGAGCACGTTATGAAAGAGGTCAAATCACCTAAGAAACCATTGATTTATTACTATGGAGTCGCAATTCTTGTCATTTTCCTTTTTAATATGATAGTTTCACCATTGCTGATGAAAGGACAGATCAAGGAAGTCGATTATGGTACGTTTATGAGCATGATTGAGGACAAGAATATTGGAGAAGTCCAGATTGACGATTCCCAGATCGTATTTACAGACAAGGATAATCAGCAGATCTATGAGACAGGAGCCATGAACGACCCGACACTGACACAGAGACTCTATGACTGCGGCGCCAAGTTTACCAAGGAAGTAGAACAGGCGGGTTCACCACTGTTGAATATTTTCCTGACCGTGATTCTGCCACTGTTGATCTTTATCGGATTGGGGCAGTATATGAGCCGCAAGCTGATTGAGCAGGCAGGCGGCAAAGATGCTCTGAGCTTTGGCATGGGCAAGAGCAATGCCAAGGTGTATGTGCAGTCTACACAGGGTATTCATTTCAATGATGTAGCCGGTGAGGACGAAGCAAAGGAAAACTTAAAAGAAATCGTAGATTATCTGCATAATCCGGACAAGTACACAGAGGTAGGTGCATCTATGCCAAAAGGCATACTGCTTGTAGGTCCTCCCGGAACCGGTAAAACAATGCTGGCTAAGGCAGTAGCCGGTGAAGCCAATGTACCTTTCTTCTCCATATCCGGTTCTGAATTCGTAGAGATGTTCGTTGGAATGGGCGCTTCCAAGGTACGTGACCTGTTCAAACAGGCAAAGGAAAAGGCACCCTGTATTGTCTTTATTGATGAGATTGATGCAATCGGTAAGAAGAGAGATGGACAGATTGGCGGCAATGATGAAAGAGAGCAGACCCTGAACCAGCTGCTGACAGAGATGGACGGATTTGAAGGCAATAATGGTGTTATGATTCTGGCTGCAACGAACAGACCGGAGTCACTGGACCCTGCCCTGACCAGACCCGGACGATTTGACCGTCGTGTACCGGTTGAACTTCCTGACTTACAGGGGCGTGAAGCTATCCTTAAAGTGCATGCAAGAAAGATTAAGGTATCTGATGATGTGGATTTCCATACGATTGCACGTATGGCATCCGGTGCATCCGGTGCAGAGCTTGCCAATATTGTAAATGAAGCAGCACTGAGGGCAGTTCGTGACAACCGTACAATCGTTACAGAGGCTGATCTGGAAGAAAGTATTGAAACAGTCATAGCCGGTTATCAGAAGAAGAATGCCGTTCTTTCCGAACAGGAGAGAAAGGTGGTATCCTATCATGAAATCGGACATGCACTGGTGGCTGCCATGCAGAGCCATTCTGCTCCTGTACAGAAGATTACGATTATTCCAAGAACATCAGGAGCTTTAGGCTACACCATGCAGGTAGAGCAGGGAGATAAATACCTGATGACGAAGCAGGAGATTGAGAATAAGATTGCTACCTTTACCGGTGGCAGAGCAGCAGAGGAAGTTGTATTTGGAGAGATTACAACAGGCGCTTCTAATGATATTGAACAGGCAACGAAGCTGGCAAGAGCTATGATCACCAGATATGGCATGAGTGATTCCTTTGATATGACTGCAATGGAGACGGTAACGAATCAGTATCTGGGTGGGGATACATCCCTTGCATGCTCCGCAGATACACAAAAAGAGATTGACCGTCAGGTGGTTGAGGTCATCAGGACACAGCATGAAAAGGCAAAGAAGATTCTGCAGGAGAACCGTACTAAGCTGGATGAACTGGCGCAGTATTTAATTGAAAAGGAAACAATTACAGGCGAAGAATTCATGGCAATCCTGGAGAAAGAAGGAGGCGCACAGTAATGAGGAGACGTTCTGAATTTAACTGGATGGAGCTGCTGGAAGGAGTCTTGCTTATTCTGCTTGGCATATTCAGCTTTATCAGACCGGGCAGTGCACTGACTGGAGTGGTGATTCTCTATGGATTTATAGCCATGATAACAGGAATTGTGGATATTGTGCTGTATGTAAGAATTGAGAGACATACAGGCTTTGGCCCAACGATATCGCTGGTATCTGGTATACTCAGCGTTATGGCAGGTGTTATGCTTCTGTGCTATCCTGATGCAGGTACATGGATTCTTACCTTACTGATCCCGATATGGTTCATAGCACATTGCATCTCCAGACTTTCTCATCTGAGGCTGCTGCGGTTGCTGGCAGGAAGCTTCAGCTATTATTTTACACTGATTGTAAATATTATCGGTATCATTCTTGGCTGCCTGATGATCTGCAATCCATGGTTCACACTCATGTCAGTAGACTGGATCATCAGCCTGTATCTGGTACTGCTAGGTATAGACAGCGTGATGCTGGCATGTCTTAAATAATGAGTGGAAGGGCATGGGATAATATGAGAAAAGGTATATTGTTCGGACTGTGTCTGATTATAGTAACATTGTGTATTGCTTATGGAATTATTATAAAGGCAGCAGGTTCGGGAACAGGATTTTATATAATATGGTTTGCGATAGCGGGGGTATTTGTCGGACTTGGTGTAATCATATATTGGCAGTTATGGAGCAGGATACCGTTTGGAATCCGTATTGCAGCTGCCGTATTGTGTGGTATTTTCCTGCTTTCATTTGTGATCATAGAAGGCTGTGTAGTCAGCCATATGCATGATAAGGGTGAAGACGGACTTGATTATATCGTTGTCCTTGGTGCACAGATGCGACAGAATGGACCAAGCGTTGTATTACAGTACAGACTGGATGAAGCGATAAAGTATCTGAATGATAATCCTGACACGATATGCATTGTTTCCGGTGGACAGGGCTATAATGAGCCATGCACGGAAGCACAGGGAATGGCAGAATATCTGGAGAAAAAGGGAGTTCCTAAAGTGCGGATTCTCATGGAGACAGAATCAACAACGACGGCGCAGAATATTTCTAACAGTATGCAGTATATCAGGGAAGGTGCCACAGTTGGAATTGTGACGAACAATTTCCATATGTTTCGTGCCCTTCAGATTGCAAAGCAACAGGGACTCACACAGGTATGTGGAATTGCAGCGAAATCAAAGGCTTTATATTTACCAAACAATATGTTAAGGGAATATCTGGCTGAGATAAAATACCTATTTCCTACTAAACCTATTCGTGTTATACTACAGACTGAATCAAAAGATATCCATAGCAAGTAAGGAGAAATTATGTTAGATCAGTTTTCAAGAACACAGTTATTAGTGGGGAAGGAAGCCATGGACCGCCTGGCGAACTCCAGAGTAGCCATATTTGGTATTGGAGGTGTAGGCGGCTATGTGGTAGAAGCGTTGGCAAGAAGCGGTGTAGGAACCCTTGACCTGATAGATGATGATAAAATATGTCTGACCAATCTCAATCGTCAGATCATTGCAACCAGAAGCACCATAGGCAAGTATAAAGTAGATGTGGCGAAAGCAAGAGTACTGGACATTAATCCCAAGGCAACAGTCAATACTTACCAGACATTCTATGTGCCGGAGACTGCAGGACAGTTTGACTTTTCCCAATATGATTATGTAGTAGATGCCATAGACACTGTGACTGGTAAGATTAACCTGGTCATGCAGGCGCAGCAGACCAATACGCCGATTATCAGTTCCATGGGAGCTGGCAACAAGATGGACCCCACAGCCTTCAGGGTGGCAGATATCTATAAGACCAGTGTCTGCCCGCTGGCAAAAGTCATGCGCAGGGAGCTCAAGAAGAGAGGCGTTAAGAAATTAAAGGTGGTATATTCTGAGGAAAAGCCATTAACACCTATAGAGGATGAGGCAATCAGCTGTAAATCCCACTGTGTATGTCCTCCAGGAACAGTGCGTAAATGTACACAGAGAAGACAGGTGCCGGGCAGTAATGCCTTTGTTCCTTCAGTTGTTGGACTTATCATTGCAGGAGAGGTTATTAAGGACCTGGTTCACTTTGAAGCATAACTGTTATCATTGACAAAATTTTAACTAATTTATATAATAGAAATGAGACTGGGAAGGCTTGTGGTTCTACACAGGAACTGACTGGAATCATATAAAAATCTGACGGACAAAGACTGGGTGTCAAGGCGCTCATTCTGCGTGGAAAGGACAAGAAAATGATAAAAAAAGTAATGCGTAAAGTAACTGCTGTTGCTTTGTCTTTTGCAATGCTGGGGGCACTGCTTACAGGCTGCGGTTCTGGCAAGGCAGAAGAGAAGGTTACAGTGAAAGTGGGTGCGCTAAAAGGCGCTACAACATTGGGACTTCTGCCGCTTGAGGATAAAGCAGCCAATGGGGAAGCCGGTGAGAACTATGAATTCAGCATGATGACAGCAGCGGATGAACTGCTTCCCATGATGATCAAGGGTGAGCTGGATATCGCGCTCCTGCCATCCAATGTGGCAAGTATCCTGTATCAGAAGACCAATGGCGGTGTGACTGTTATAGATATCAATACACTTGGCGTATTATATATGGTATCAGGAGATTCTTCCGTTACAGGAGTGGAAAATCTGGCAGGCAAGACAATCTATCTGACCGGTAAGGGAACAACACCCGATTATGTGCTTCATTATATATTAAGTGGAAATGGCATGGATGCAGACAGTGACTGCACACTGGAATACAAATCAGAAGCAACAGAAGTAGCAGCGCTTCTGGCAGAGAACCCGGATGCAATAGGACTGCTTCCACAGCCTTTTGTAACAGCAGCATGCGCACAGAATGATGCCTTATCGGTTATTCTGGATATGAATGCAGAATGGGAGAAACTGCAGGGAGAAGACGGAAGCCGCCTTGTTACAGGTGTTACCGTTGTCAGGAATGAATTCCTGCAGGAGCATGAGAATGCGGTAGCTACCTTTATGGAAGAACATCAGGCAAGCGCACAGAGCATGAATTCAGATGTGGAGAACGGTGCAAAGCTTGCAGCAGCATCAGAAATCATTGCCAAGGAGCCTATTGCACTCAAGGCAATCCCAAAGTGCAACATTACCTATATAGATGGCGCTGATATGAAACAGGCTTTGTCGGGTTATCTTGAAGTTTTGTATGAGCAGAATCCGGAATCAATTGGTGGAGCCCTTCCTGGGGATGACTTTTATTACGTTCCACAGAAATAAGAGAATGTATGCGTAGAAAAATATATATTATTTTGGGCTGGATCTTTGCATGGCAGGTGTTAAGCTGGCTGGTGAATAACCCCATTCTTCTGGCAGGACCTTTGGAGACCGGGAAAGCACTGCTGGATAATATTGTCATGCCAAGCTTCTGGAAAACAGTAAGTTATTCTCTGCTGCGTATTGCAGCAGGATTCTTTGCGGGCGTTGGTGTTGGGCTTGTATTGGCTTGCGCCAGTGCCCGTTTTCCTATCATAGAAGAGATATTTTCACCGGTATTATCATTAATCAAGGCAGTGCCAGTGGCATCTTTTGTTGTGCTTTTTCTCATCTGGTGGCATTCAGACATGCTTTCCACTGCAATCAGCTTCTGCGTGGTGCTGCCCAATATCTATATCAGTACTCTGGAGGGCATTCGCAGCACCGATCACAGACTTCTGGAAATGGCACAGGTATTCAGATGGAGTCCACGGGACAGATTTTTCTATATATATCGTCCGGCTCTGAAGCCTTTTCTTGACAGCAGTATCAAAGTCTCTGTAGGGCTTGGCTGGAAGTCGGGAGTAGCGGCTGAAGTAATCGGAACTCCGGCTTTTTCCATAGGAGAGCGGTTATATATGTCCAAAATCTATCTGGAGACGGCAGATGTGCTGGCATGGACTGCTGTGACCATTGCCCTGAGTGTACTATCAGAGAAGGCGTTATTGTGGGCATGGGAGAGATTTTGCAAATGGGAGCCTGACTGTCGTGGGGCAGGGATGTCTGATTTATCCTGTAAGCCGCAGCAAAAGGCATTGCGGCTGGAGCATGTCTGCAAAAGTTATGGGGTGCAGCAGATACTGAATGACTTTTGCGCAGCATATGATAGAGGAAGTACAACATATTTTACGACACCATCAGGCAGCGGCAAAACCACGTTGTTTCGTATGATTGCCGGACTGGAGAAGCCGGATGCAGGAGAGATATCCTGCGGGGGCAGTGTGGCGATGGTATTTCAGGAAGACAGGCTGTGTGAAGAATACAGTGCTTTGAAGAATGTAGAGATGATTACCGGAGACAGGAACAGAGCCAGAGAGCATCTGCTGTGTCTGCTGGAAGAAGGAGATATTACAAGACCATGTAAGGAACTGAGCGGAGGCATGAAACGCAGAGTTGCGATTGCCAGAGCCTTTGCATCACAAAGTGATATCTTACTACTGGATGAACCCTTTACAGGTCTGGATCAGGATACAATGCAGCGTGTGCAGTGTTATATGGAACAATATCGGAAGGAACGTACGCTTCTGATTGCGACACATATCGGACAGAATGTGCAGACAGTTGAAAGGTGTGGGGATTAAGATGGAGACAAGAGTTGCGCTTATGGGAATTATCGTAGAGAATAAGGAGTCTGTGGCAGGACTGAATGCCCTGCTGCATGAATATGGTGACTATATAATAGGAAGAATGGGTGTGCCCTACCGGGAGAAGCATATGAACATTATCAGTGTCGTAATAGATGCGCCACAGGAGAAAATCAGCGCACTTTCAGGCAAGGTAGGCATGCTTTCCGGTGTTACCAGTAAGGTCATCTACAGCAGAAAAGAAAGTGATTAAGAAAATAAAAAGTATATATTATATAAAAAAATTATGAAATACTTTCCTTTTTAAAATTGCTATGCTATAATTGTAGAATGACTGTGAGTATGGGCGCATGTCAGTACGCCGTATATTTCACGATAGATTGATCAGAATGCAGGTAACAGTTCAGGACAGGTTCGCATGTAACTATGGTAAGGCTGAATAGTTACAGATGCGTTATGTGAATCACCAAGGTGAAAATAATTTCTAGGAGGAAAAGAGAAGAAATGAGTTTACAGGTTGAAAAGTTAGAAGGAAATATGGCTAAGCTTACAATAGAGGCATCTGCTGAAGAGTTTGAGCAGGCAATTGAGAAGGCTTATCAGAAAGAAAAGAGCAAGATCAGTGTTCCTGGTTTCCGTAAAGGTAAGGTTCCCCGCCAGATGATCGAGAAGATGTATGGCAAGGAAGTATTCTATGAAGGAGCAGCTAATAACCTGATTCCTTCTGCTTACGCTAAGGCAGTAGATGAGTGTGAAGAAGAGATCGTATCCCAGCCTGTTATTGATGTTGTTCAGGCAGAAGCAGGCAAGCCTTTCATCTTCACAGCTGAAGTAGCACTGAAGCCGGAAGTTAAGCTTGGAACATACAAGGGCATCAAGGTTGAGAAGGCAGATCTTACTGTAACAGATGAAGAAGTAGATGCTAAGATCAACGAAGAAAGAGAAAGCAATGCAAGAACTATCACAGTAGAAGACAGAGCAGTTAAGGATGGCGATATGACAGTAATCGACTTCGAAGGCTTTGTTGACGGTGTAGCATTTGAAGGCGGCAAGGGCGAGAACTATCCTCTTACAATCGGTTCCGGTTCTTTCATTCCTGGATTTGAAGAGCAGTTAGTTGGCGCTGAGCTGAATAAAGAAGTAGAAGTAAACGTTACTTTCCCGGAAGATTATCATGCAGCAGATCTTGCTGGCAAGGCAGCTGTATTCAAGTGTACAGTTAAGGAAATCAAGGAGAAGGAGCTTCCTGCATTAGATGATGAATTCGCAAGTGAAGTATCTGAATTTGATACATTAGCTGAGTACAAGGAAGATGTTAAGAAGCAGTTAGCTGAGAAGAAAGAAATCGACGCTAAGAACGAGAAGGAAGATAAGGTAATCGACGCTATCATCGAGGGCGCTGAGATGGTAATTCCAGAAGCTATGATTCAGACACAGCAGAGACAGATGGCTGATGATTTTGCTCAGAGATTACAGATGCAGGGTCTTTCTATTGACCAGTACTTCCAGTTCACAGGTCTTACACGTGAGAAGTTCTTAGAGCAGATGAAGCCTCAGGCTGAGAAGAGAATCAAGACAAGACTTGTATTGGAAGCAGTTGCAGAAGCTGAGAAGATCGATGTAACAGAAGAAGAATACAAGGCAGAACTTCAGAAGATGGCAGATGCATATTCTATGAAGTTAGAAGAAATGGAAGATATGATCGGTGCATTTGAACAGAAGGCAATCAAGTCTGACCTCAAGATCAGAAAGGCAGTTGACTTCGTAGTTGCACAGGCAAAAGAGAAGAAATAAAACTGATAGGTTGTAGAAAAAGTAGAACTGGAGGTAAGTCACATGAGTTTAGTACCGTATGTCATTGAACAAACGAGTAGAGGAGAACGTTCCTACGATATCTATTCCAGATTATTGAAAGAGCGTATTATATTTCTTGGGGAAGAAGTGAATGAGACAACTGCCAGTCTGACAGTCGCACAGCTTTTATTCTTGGAAGCAGAAGATCCAAGCAAGGATATTCAGCTTTACATCAATAGCCCAGGTGGTTCTGTTACTGCCGGAATGGCTATCTATGATACCATGCGTTATATCAAGTGTGATGTATCCACAATCTGTATCGGTATGGCAGCCAGCATGGGCGCTTTCCTGTTAGCAGGTGGTACACAGGGTAAGAGATATGCTCTTCCTAATGCAGAGATCATGATTCATCAGCCCTTAGGTGGAGCACAGGGCCAGGCAACAGAGATTGAGATTGCTGCAAAGCATATCTTACAGACCAAAGAGAAGTTGAATAAGATCCTTGCAGAGAACTGTAATCAGCCTTATGATGTGATTGCAGCAGATACAGATAGAGATAACTGGAAGACTGCACAGGAAGCCAAGGAATATGGCTTGATCGATCAGGTAATTACTTATAAGTCTGACAGTAAGGAAAAGGAAGACTAAATTTTATTAGATAGTAAAAAGGGAGAAGCGGAATGGCTGGAAAAAGCACTGATGGAAAGGTAAGATGTTCCTTTTGCAATAAGACACAGGATCAGGTCAGAAAACTGATCGCCGGACCCGCAGGTGTATATATCTGTGACGAGTGCGTAGATATCTGTGCTGATATTATTGAAGAGGAATATGAAGATGAGCCGGTTGGCAACAGCGTTGACATTAATCTCTTGAAGCCGGTAGAAATTAAAGACTTTCTTGATGATTATGTAATTGGTCAGGATGAAGCAAAGAAGGTTCTGTCTGTAGCAGTTTATAATCACTATAAGCGTGTTATGGCTCAGAAGGATCTGGACGTTGAATTACAGAAGAGTAACATTATTATGTTGGGACCAACAGGTTCCGGTAAGACTTATCTTGCACAGACTCTGGCAAAGATCATCAATGTGCCATTTGCGATTGCAGATGCTACAACATTGACAGAAGCCGGATATGTAGGTGAAGATGTAGAGAATATTTTACTGAAACTGATTCAGGCGGCAGATTATGATGTGGAACGTGCTCAGTATGGTATCATTTATATCGACGAGATTGATAAGATTACGAAGAAGAGTGAGAATGTATCCATAACCAGAGACGTATCCGGTGAAGGTGTACAGCAGGCGTTACTTAAAATTATCGAAGGTACGGTTGCAAGTGTACCACCACAGGGCGGCAGAAAGCATCCGCATCAGGAGCTGATTCAGATTGATACGACCAATATTCTATTCATCTGCGGCGGTGCTTTTGACGGTCTGGATAAAATCGTAGAAGCCAGAATGGATCGTACATCAATCGGATTTAATAAAGAGATTGCTGATAAGACAGAGCAGGATATCGGAGAAGTATTTAAAGAGGTAACACCACAGGATCTGACCAAGTATGGACTGATTCCTGAGTTTGTTGGCCGAGTACCTATCGTGGTATCTCTGGAGGGACTGGATAAGAGTGCGCTGGTGCGTATTTTGAGAGAGCCTAAGAATGCTCTGATCAAGCAGTATCAGAAGTTATTCGAGCTTGATGATGTGAAGTTGAGCTTTGAACCGGATGCAATTGATGCAATTGCAGAGAAAGCATTGGAAAGAAAGACCGGAGCAAGAGGTCTTCGCTCCATTATGGAAAATATCATGATGGATGTTATGTATGAAATCCCTTCTGATGATACCATCGAAAGCTGCGTTATTACAAAAGAGGCAGTAGAAGGAGATAGTCAGCCTTTCATTGTACATCGCGAGTCTACAAGAACGGAACGCGAAAAGAAGGCGAAATAAGAATAGACAGAATAAATGAAACGCCGCCTGCCAAAAGGCGGCGTTTTGACACTGATTACTGAAAGGTAAGATATGTGATATGAGTGAAATTAGCAGCATACAAATAGAACTGCCATTGGTAGCTTTACGTGGTTTGACAGTTATGCCGGACATGATTATTCATTTTGATCTGTCCAGGGATTTTTCCAAAGCTGCAGTAGAGCATGCTATGACAGAGACACAACAGATTTTTCTGGTAGCACAGAAGAATCCTGAACAGGATACTCCAACAGGAGAAGATCTGTATCAGTATGGTACAGTGGCATTGATCAAACAGATTACCAGACTTCCCAATGATATAGACAGGGTGCTGGTAGAAGGACAGTATAAAGCAAAAATGACCGAAACCAGGGATAACGATGGATATTTCAGCGCTATTCTTGAACAGATAGAAGATACAGAAGGAACATTAGATGAAGTAGAAGAAGAGGCATTAGTACGATCTCTCAAGGATGTATTTGAGACTTATGTGAAATTCTATCCAAAGATCGGTAAGAGTCTTGGAAAGTACTTTAGTGAGAAGAATAAATTGTCTTTTCTTGTGAATCAGGTGGCAATCAATACACCGTTTACATATGAACAGAAGCAGCAGCTTCTGGAGACAACAGATCTCAGGGAACAGTGCACTTTACTGATTACAATGCTGATCAATGAAGCACAGATTGCTTCTATACGAACCCAGCTGGCAGCAAAATTAAAAGAAAAAATAGATAAGAACCAAAGAGACTATATCCTGCGTGAACAGATGGATTATATCCGCAATGAACTGGGAGATAAGGATGAGGACTCTGAACTTGCCCAGTTTTCACAGGCTTTGGAGAAGTTAAAAGCCGATAAAGAGATCAAGGACAAAATCAAAAAGGAAATCTCACGTTATAAGACCATTATGGGAGCAAGCTCAGAGAGCGCTGTGCAGCGTGGCTATATCGAGACTTTGCTCGAACTGCCATGGAATAAGGTATCTAAGGATACCATTGATATGGATAAGGCAGAGGAAGTTCTCAACCGCGATCATTATGGACTGGAGAAGGTGAAAGAAAGAATCCTGGAATATCTGGCAGTGAGAGCGCTGACCAGTAAAGGAGAAGCACCTATTCTTTGTCTGGTGGGACCTCCCGGAACCGGTAAGACTTCCATTGCAAAATCTATAGCAGATGCATTGAATAAGAAATATGTACGGATATGTCTTGGTGGTGTGAGAGATGAGGCAGAGATCAGAGGTCATAGAAGAACCTATATCGGGGCAATGCCCGGCAGAATCGCCAATGGTCTCAGACAGGCGGGCGTAGGCAATCCGCTTATGCTGTTGGATGAGATTGACAAAGTAAGCAGTGATTACAAAGGAGACACTTCCTCTGCACTTTTGGAAGTACTGGACCCAGAGCAGAACAGCCATTTCAGAGATCACTATGTGGAATTGCCGCTGGATCTGTCCAAGGTTCTGTTCATAGCCACAGCAAATGACGCAGGCAATATTCCACGTCCATTGCTTGACCGTATGGAGCTTATTGAAATCGGCAGCTATACTGCTAACGAGAAATTCCATATTGGTAAGGAACATCTGATAGATAAGGAACTTGCAAAAAACGGTCTGACGAAAGAACAGCTTAGTATCAGTGATTCAGCATTAAAAGACATCATTGAACATTATACAAGAGAAGCCGGTGTGCGTGGACTGGAGAGAATGATTGGAAGCATCTGCCGTAAAGCTGCCAGAGATATCCTCCAGAAGAAAGTAAAGAGTGTTCATGTCAGTGGCAGAAATCTGGAAAAATATCTTGGAAAGCCCAAGTATCGCGCTGATATGGCAAATGAGGCAGATGATATAGGTATTGTAAGAGGACTTGCATGGACCAGCGTGGGGGGAGATACCCTGCAGATAGAAGTGAATGTAATGGCTGGAAAAGGCGAAGTAGAATTGACCGGACAGCTGGGAGATGTAATGAAAGAATCTGCCATGACGGGAATCAGCTATATCCGTTCCATTGCAGATCAGTATAAGATCACACCGGATTATTTTAAGGAACATGATTTTCATATCCATATCCCGGAGGGCGCAGTGCCAAAGGATGGACCATCGGCAGGAATTACCATGGCAACAGCGGTATTGTCTGCGATTACAGAGACACCGGTAAAATGCAAGGTGGCAATGACCGGTGAAATCACTTTAAGAGGCAGAGTGCTTCCTATCGGAGGACTCAAAGAGAAGCTTCTGGCGGCTAAGACTGCGGGCATCACTACAGTACTGGTTCCAAAAGAAAATGAACGTGATGTGGATGAAATCAGCAAAGAGATTAAATCCGGCATGGAGATTATATATGTGGAGCGAATGGAAGAAGTAATAGAGCATGCTTTTGCTAAAGCGCAGAAGAAGACAGGAGCTTCGAAACGTAAGAAAGGAGTAACAGATGGTAATTAAGAATGTCAGCCTTGAGACAGTAATTGGTGTTACGAGCAAAATCCCAGATAATCAGTTACCGGAGATTGCTTTTGCAGGCAAGAGCAATGTAGGTAAATCTTCTCTGATCAACGCCCTGATGAACCGTAAATCTCTGGCAAGAACCAGTGCACAGCCGGGTAAGACACAGACTATTAATTTCTATAATATTAATGATGAATTGTATTTTGTGGATCTTCCGGGATATGGATATGCCAAGGTAAGTCAGCAGGAAAAAGAAAAATGGGGTAAGATGATAGAGAAATACCTGCATCGCTCCAAGGTATTGCAGGCTGTATTTCTTTTAGTTGACATCAGGCATGAGCCTTCAGCCAATGACAGACAGATGTATGAGTGGATTCTGGCAAATGGCTATCATCCTATCGTAATCGCAACCAAACTGGATAAGATCAACCGCAGCCAGATTGCAAAGCAGGTAAAACTTGTTAAACAGGGGCTTGGGGTGGATAAAGATACGATTGTGATTCCTTTTTCAGCTGAGACGAAACAGGGAAGAGAAGAAATCTATGATCTGATAGATCAGCTGACCGGTAAAGAGGAAGTTACGCAGTAGCAAGGAGGCATTCCTATGAAAAGGCAATATCAGAAGAACCTGAAATTAATAGTCAATTTGTTAGTCTTTATAACACTTATTTTATTGTGTATTTTACTGCTTCCGAAATTATTGGTGTTCTTTATGCCATTTGTAATCGGATGGATCATATCCTGTATGGCGAATCCACTGGTACATTTCCTGGAGCATCGGATTAAAATACGACGAAAAGCCGGAACGGTCATGGTCATCGTACTGGTTATTGCTGCAGTAGTAGGAGCCTGCTATCTGGTCATATCTATTCTGGCGAAGCAGATAGTCGGTTTCGTGGGGGAGATTCCCGAGATGTGGGAGAGTCTGCAGCAGGATTTCTCACATTTTGGTTCGCTGGTGAATGCCCTGACTGTGAACCTCTCACCGGATCTGGTAGAGAAGCTCAATGAATTCGGCAATTCCATAGGGAAAACGATCAGTGATTTCGTAGGAAATACCCAGGCTTTCTCCGTACAGGGAGTCAGCGGTATGGTAGGAAGTATTGCCAATGTGGCAATCGGAGTCGTGATGTGTCTTTTATCTGCGTATTTCTTTATTGCAGACAGAGAATATACGCTGGAGCTTGTGGATAAGATAATTCCCAAAAGTATAAGACATAAATACGATATTTTTTATAACAGTATGAAACAGGCATTTGGTGGGTACTTCAAGGCACAGTTCTTTATTGAAATCAGAATTTATGTGCTGATACTGATAGGACTTTTCATATTGAGGATTGACTATTCCTTTCTTATTGCATTGGCAATTGCCTTTCTGGATTTCCTGCCGTTCTTTGGAAGTGGCGCAGTATTCTGGCCGTGGGCAATTATCAAGCTGCTTGGTGGAGATTATGTAAGAGCAATTGGATTCCTGATTATCTGGGGCGTAGGACAGATCGTGCGTCAGCTGATCCAGCCTAAGATTATGGGAGATTCTATTGGAATGGAGCCGATTCCAACTTTGTTTCTGCTGTTTATCGGATATAAGCTTGCCGGGGTAGGCGGTATGATCATAGCGATTCCAGTGGGAATTTTACTTCAGAATATGAATGAAGCAGGCATTTTTGATACACCTAAGATGTGCGTGAAGCTTCTGATTGCGAATCTGAATGACTACAGAAAGCTTACGAAGGAAGATATGGCTGTACTTCAGAAAGAAGAGCAGGATAAGACGGAGGAAAAGAGTGCGAAACTTTAAAATCTTGATACAATACGAAGGAACGAAATATCAGGGCTGGCAGAGACAGGAATCCACAGGGAATACCATACAGGGTAAGTTTGAAGCGATTCTGTCCAAAATGACAGACAGTAAGGTGCAGATTGACGGCTCAGGCAGAACAGATGCCGGAGTACATGCGTATGGTCAGGTGGCTAATTTTAAAATTGACACGAAGATGAGCGCAGAGGAGATCATGGACTATATCAACCGCTATCTGCCTGAGGATATCGGAGTCATTCAGATTCAGGAGATGCCTGAGAGATTTCACAGCCGCTTGAATGCTGTGGGTAAGACATATCGCTATCGGATATGGAACAGCACATTTCCCTGTATCTTTGAACGCCGTTATGTATATGAACTGCCACAGAAGCTGGATCTGGAAGCTATGAGAGAGGCTGCCTCCTATTGTATAGGCAAGCACGATTTCAGAGCATTTACCTCTAATAAAAAAAGCAAGAAGTCTACTGTCAGAACGATAGAAGCCATTCAGATTGAAAGAATAGGCGAAGAAGTTGTTCTGACATATCGAGGTGATGGCTTCCTGTATCATATGGTGCGGATATTGACGGGAACGCTTATAGAAGTAGGACTTGGACAGCGCAACCCTTCAGAAATGGAGATGCTGCTATCCAGAGGATCGAGAGATACGGCAGGAGCGTTGGCGCCTGCTAAAGGACTTGCCTTAATGGAAGTTCGTTACTAACTCTGATGAGGTGTCCCTAACAGATAGAGAATTGTATCAATAACGATAGCTTTCATTTGATTCGGATTCAATCCGGGGTGCTTATGAAAAGTTAATTCATGGCTGAGAGAGTCTACCATGTTATAGATAATGTGGGTCTTCTCAGCCAGATTTTCACAGTCATATCCGGCATTTCTTAGAAATTCTTCCAGCTGTAGAGTAGTCTTTAACTCCATATCTGCCATGAGAACGGCAACCTCGTCATTGGTCATGGTCAGCGCTTCGATCTCTTTATGGGCGTGATTGAATATTTTATGTGATTCAATTAAGGAATCCACAATTCTCTCAAGACTTGTCTTAGGATCAAAAGGCAGTGTAAATTCCTCAAATACAGGAACCATCATTTTCTGGCTGTATGCCTTTAATCCATCCATAAAAATATCATGCTTATCTGTAAAATAACTGTATATAATACCGGTGGAAACGCCGGCTGCTTTGGCAATATCCGCAGTTGTAGTCTTCTGATATCCTTTCTCACACATCAAAAGAAATCCCACTTCGATAATTCTGTTTTTCTTCTCAATAGAGCGTTTCTGCTGTGGCTCTCTGGTTTTCGTGTCTGACATGGTGTATCCTTTCTGGTTGTAACTAATCAGACCACATGCGCAAAATCGCATCTTCGATGCTTTACTTTTGCTTATGTGGTTACTTCGCCATATAAATTGAGCCCAATATGCTTGTAAACAAGCATATTCTGTCTCGATTTGCATGGCTCTGATTAGTTACATGATAATATCTTTTATGGCTTTTGTCAAATAATGTGAATAAAATTTCACATTCATATTGACAGATGAAAAATACAAGATTATCATGAAGATATGAACAATGATTCATATGTATTTACATATGGAATGAACTGAATAGAGAAAAATCAAAAAGAAATGAGGAATCGGGATGAAGAAGAAACAGGTTGCTAAAATAGTAGGAATCGTTGTAATTATTGGCTGTGTGGCAGGAACAACGGCTTTTGCAGGAACATCCAAGATGAAAGTGGCAGTGGCAGCAGTAGGACAGGGGGATGTGGTCAGGACAATAGCAGTAGAAGGACACATTGAGACAGAAGAGGAGAAAGCATATTATGCGAAAGTGACTGCACCGGTATCGGCTTTTGACCTGAAAGCAGGAGATGTGGTACAGAAGGGTGATACACTGGTTACATACGACACACAGGAATATGACAGAAGCTTGGAGCAGGCACAGCTACAGGCTAAGGCAGCCAAGGCTGGCTATGCAGGAAGTGCAGCACAAAGCAAGGAAATGACTCAGGCTTATGAAGAAGCACAGGCACAGGAATCCATGTATCAGCAGGCATACGAAGCAGCACTGGCAAATGTCAATGATCTGCAATATAACATAGAGACAGTAGCAGATGCGGTAGATGATAAGAGAGATAAGATCAATCGGGATATTGCGCAGGTAGAGATTGAGATTGCACAGAAGAATGCACAAGCAGCAGATTATGATGATGAGGACCGTCTTGATTATTTGGAAGAAGCAGCACAATTGCAGGTGAAGCTGGCAAGTCTGAAGAAGAAATTACTGGAGCTGCCGGATAGTGGAGCCAAGCCTATAGAGGACAGATATTTCAGCGAAGCACAATATTATCTGAATGAGCTGGCTACGCAGAGAGCGCAGCTACAGCAGGAGATGCAGGCAACGAAGCATGCTGCCATGAATGGTTCCCAGCTGGCACAGCTTGCCGCCAATGCGGAACTTGCCAATACTGCTGTCACCTGGAATGAGGAAGATGCAGAGAAGGCAGCAGAGGGCGTAACGGCAGATGTTACAGGCGTAGTGAGTGAGATCAATGTAGAAGAGGGCGCTTATGTGGCAGAAGGAACACGGCTTTTTACCATAAAAGACATGGAGCATGTAATGGCTGTCGTTGAAGTAACCAGCTATGAAATGGGACAGGTGGAAGTAGGTCAGAAGGCATCTATTGAAGCCGCAGGCAATACCTATGAAGGAACCGTATCCAAGATACGGAAGGAAACTGTGCTGGATTCCCAGAACAAAGCCAAATTACAGGTAGAGATACATATTGAGAACCCGGATGATAAGATTTATCTGGGTACAGATGTGGATGCTGTTATTGAGACCGGAGAAAGCGACAGCGCAATCGTGATTCCCAATGATGCTCTTTATACAGATGATGAGGGAGATTACTGCTACCTGTTGTCTAATGATGTGATTGAGAAGAGATATCTGACCTGTGGTATTGCAAGTGCTGATACGACAGAAGTTCTCGAAGGACTAAGCCAGGGAGAATGGGTAATTACCGATGCCATGACAGATGCCAATGTGGGTAAGGGCGCACAGGCGAAATAGTTTGCAGGTAACTGAAAGGTATGGTGATTATTAGATGGGAGCTTTTATTGAATTTGATAAGGTAACGAAGCAGTATGGCACTGCAGACAGAGTGTTTTATGCATTGAAGGATGCCAGCTTCACGATTGAACAGGGAGAAATGGTAGTCATCCTGGGACCAAGTGGTGCGGGTAAGAGTACTTTGCTGAATCTGTTGGGCGGTATGGATGTGGCGTCCTCTGGAAGCATTATTTCCTGTGGAGAGGACATCAGTCAGTACAATGATAATCAGCTGACCGGATATCGGGCGAGAAATGTTGCAGTAGTTTTCCAGTTCTACAATCTGATTCCTACATTAACTGCATATGAGAATGTAGCGCTTATGAGGGATATTATGAACGATACGATGGATCCGAAGGAAGCATTGGAGTCTGTAGGACTTGGCGACCATATGAATCAGTTCCCGGCGCAGATGTCAGGTGGTGAGCAGCAGAGAACGTCCATAGCCAGGGCAATTGCCAAGAATCCTAAGCTTCTGCTGTGTGATGAGCCGACAGGTACTGTAAACATAGTACAACATCACTCAAAATTAATACCCGTTATCTTCTGGTCATTATCAATTCTTATTTCTTTAATGACTGAGCGCCAAAGTGTGCGCTTATCTTCACGGGTTAATGCGTTATATATTTTTCTGTAATTTGCATCCAGTATTCTTTCGACCGCTGCAAAATCAGGCGGTGACTCCTGCGGCATATCCGGGATCTGTTCCAGTGCTGATGTATATATCACATAGTCTTTCTTATATTCTTCAATATCTATCAATTCATTCACGTACAATTCTTTGAGTTTGGTCAGCTTACGTTTCAACGCTGCCTTATCCTTTGCGGAGGAAGCACGTTTCCTCTCAGCTGCTTTCACTTTCCATTCCAGTTTGCAGCGTTCCAGTTCCTCATCCAGATGGTCGAACAGCCATTGTTCAATGCGGTCTTCACGGGCGGAATGATTATGTAGGCATTTGCCACGCTGTATATGCTGGTTACAGCGGTAGTAGTATATGCCTTGTGATATATAACCGTTCATTTTGTGTCCGCACTCTTTACAATTAAGAATGGAAGTAAAGAGGTACACACGCCCGGACGGAGCATGGCGCACATTCTTCTTTAGCAGCATCTGAACACGGTCAAACTGCCTGCGCTGGATAATGGCAGGGCAGAAATTGGCATTATACCTGTCACCACGGTTATATACACCTGTATATAACTCTTCTATTAACATCCTGTGAAAAGTAGCATAGCACCAGTTGACGCCGTATTTCTCACGGATGTATTTAGTCGTTGCACGCTGGGACACCGTAGTTTCAAAATAATTGAAAGCATCCTGTACAATGGCAGCATCATCCGGTATGATCTCCAGACGTTTCTCACTGTTGACACGGAGTCCGAATGGAGTAGAACCGGACACAACAGTGCCATGTGCGATCTTACTATCAAATACTACATCTATTCTTTCTCCATCTATGTCAGCTTCATTCTGGGCAATAGATAACTTTACGTTAATATACAGACGTCCATTAGCAGTCGTTGTATCATATTCCTCATCCGTAGTCTTCCAGTCGCAGTTGTGCGACTGGAGTATCTCCATAACTTTGTAGTAGTCACCAACGGACCGGAACCAGCGATCAAGGCGGCAGAAGAGAAGAATATCTACTTCATTATGTTTCACACTCTGAATCATCCGTTGAAATTCTGTCCTTTTGTGGATATTCTTACGGGCGGTCTTGGCTGCATCAATGTAAGTGCCGACAATGACCCAGCCACGTTCTCTTGCGTATTCTTCCAATCTTTCCTGCTGTGCTTCCAGAGACAGACCCTTAATCTTCTGTTCCTCTCCGGAAACACGTATGTACAGGGCAACACGGACAAGTGCCGTGGCATCTTCTTTGTTCTTCATAATATCATCTCATTTCTTGGATAAAATGGGTATAAAAAATACACCCATTGCAAGAGTGTAGGTATTTGTGCTAAAATATTATTGTAGGTTATTTTAGCCAATGGTTTACACTCTTGGTTAACAGTTACACAGATGCGGTCAATGTTAGGGCATTGACCGTATTTTATTTTATCATATTTATATTTTGCTATATAAAATACCCTAGTTTAAAAAGTAAAGCGGTAACATCATCATTTGGAATGTAATCCGCAAAAGGTGCAGTATCATATGCAAAAAAAGAATTATCATCATAGGAATAACAGTACTGGAATTTTCGGTTCAAATACATATGAAGTTTTCCATGTTTTATAGCAGGGTTGTATGTCACTGAGGTGTATAGCAAAGGCATATTGAAGAGCTGCGTTGCGTAGTTGTCCAACAAATATGCAGCGATTTCATCTTTTTTCTTTACGGTCACAGGCAACTTAATATTTAGTGTATCAACTAGTGATGCAAGTTCAGATTTTTTGTATTTACTCAAAGAATTTGCAATTTCAGGAGCAGGAAGTAAAATACTGGAATCTATTAATGCTTGAAGATCTGGTGATGTAAGTAGGGCACAAGTAGGCTGTTTAGGATTAATATGATCCAGAGCTTCATTAAGCATTTTTTGCTGTGGTATAGTGAGCTGCTCAACTATTTGCACCGTTTTGTCCAAAGATATACGAGAGGACGACTGTGGCTCTACAATCTGTGATGTATCGGATTTAAAAGGAACATCTAATAAATCTAGTTCCATAGCAAGACGATACATATGTTTGCAAGGAAGGTGTCTGCGGTTAAAATCAACACAGGAGCACTTATCAAGTGATGTAGTATGATTACCGGAGCTTCCCTTAAATTTACCAGTACAAGTTGTTTGATCTAGCAAAATAGGTGTACAGGCTGCCTTCGTAGCACTTTCAATTCTTTTTTTCTGGTCTGGATTATCATGGACATTCGTCCACATATTCCAAATAGTATTTTCCATATAAATTCTCCTTCCATAAAAAGTGTTTACTACACTATTTTAAAGTGAATTGTCAGAAAAATAAATACTTTGTAAACATAACACAATGAATTATTTACCATTATTTGCCAGTAGTTGTTGTCTTACCATGCCTTTATAATGGAAAAGCGCCCAGCTTTTCCATAAAAGAAAGGTCGTGGGAGATAATGAAACGAAAATACATATACCATAATAACTGCAAAATATATGCGATATATTATAGCAGAACTTCTATATTGTATATCAATCTCAACTTCATAGGTCAGACCAAAATATATATTAAACTATAAAGTGGGATGCTGGGCGTCCCCAAAAGGGGGGACTACCCGGCACTGCTCTTACCATCAATATCAACAGGATCAACAGGCGGGAACTGTTTCTCCAGTTCTTCCGCTGTATCCGGCACAGAGTCATATAGTGTCTTCTCTTCTCCTGTATCGGAAATATCCAGATACTTCTCAATCATACGCTGGAGAGCTTCCCAGTCAGACTCATCGAATGCTGCAAATGTCTTAAAGATATTCTTGGCAAATTCATTTTCCCCATCCATTACCCTGTCAATAAGGGCACTGTATTCGGTTTCGTCATTTGCATACATATCACCTGTGCCATTGAAAAGCCATTCTTCACTGATATTAAATTCCTTACATATCAACTTATATAATGATAGCTTCTGCTCTGGCTTTGCAAGCCGGTTGTTTTCAATATTACTTATAACATCTAGGCTAACACCAAGATGTTTACCGAAAACTTCCATACTCATTTTCAAATGTTTCTTCCGTAATTCCCGTATTCTTTCGTAGATTTCCATTGAATAGATACCTCCTTCCTTTTTTATTGTGATTTTAATATACAACATTAAAATTTGTTAGTCAACAAAAAAAGTGTAATCATTTTTACGGAATCTGTTGACAAACAAAAAATAGAATGCTAATATTTTTCTATCAACAAAAAAATATAAATGAAAAATTTGTTTACAACAAAATTTAAAGAATAGAGGTGAGTGAGATGGATAAGGATAGAAGCAAGAGAGTGTACAAAAGGCTTGAGGCGGCTTTGACAGAAGAAAATTGCACATGTGAAGAGGCACGTGCAGCAGTGGATAAGCTCAGAGAAGTTTATTTTAACAGGAAGGCAGGCAATCTCCTGAAACACACATCATTACAGGAGATTGCTAAACAGCCGACATGTGATGAACATTAATTCATACTGTCATAAGCATTATGAAGTTCTTCGATTATATCAAGAAGTTCATGAACCATTTCATCATAGGACATTTGAGATAAATCATATTTACTTGCAAGTACAGAAACAGCAAGTGTTCCAAGACTATCACGAAGAACATAAATAGGCTCATCTAAAGAAGTATGATTAGATGGATCAAAGTTTTCACTCGACATGAATATTGCTCCTTTCATATGTACTCAGCTCTGGTGGAAGCCTGTAAATATAGTATAGGAGTAATGTATCACAGATTCAAGATTACATAAAACGTGTGGGAGGTGAGTGAGGTGGCAAAAGAAAATGATACAGACAGTATAAACATTGTATCCATCAGTTGCCTGAATGAGGATGGAGAAATAATAGAAGCATTAAAAATGACTAAGGAAGAGTATGCACAGGTAGTTTCTAAGTTCGGAACAGGTCATAGGGTGGAGAGAAAGATGGTTGGTTATTATGAAACATTAGATAGAGCGCATGCGGCAGCTTCTCCAGATGAGGAACTGACAGAGGAAAACTTTAACTGGGTAAATACAAAAATATTTGAGAAAGCAGTACTTATCATGAAACATTGGACAGAAATGACATTAAATGCAATTCTCAAAAATAAAAACTTCCGCATTTCAATTAACTATAATGCGGAAGTCCAAAAAACAGATTTTGCAATATATACGCCTGTTACAGACGGGAAAGATGGCATTCAGCAGGAATCTTCAGATAGCTGATATCAATTTTTTCATCAATGAAGAAGATAGCAGATTGAAAATCCGTTTTCATATAAAGGCCGCTATCTGTATATTCTTGAATGCGATTTATTAATGCACTTTTTTCATCAGGTGGAAGTTGTGCAAAATCAATTTCATATTGATGTAAAGACATGAGTATCACTCCTTTCATATGTACTCAGCTCTGGCAGGAGCCTGTAAATATAGTATAGGAGTAACGTAGTACAGATTCAAGATTACATAAGGAGGAAATAGTATGGCAGAAGTAAGCAGAAGTAAAAAAGAAATGATTGAGAAAGCAACGAAAGAATTTAAAAAACTGAATAACGATAACCAGATGTTCATCCTTGGCTATATGCAGGGGATTCAGCAGGAACGCCAGAAGGCACAGTCACAGACACAGATAGCGTAGGAGGTGGAATGTATGGATATACCGGGTGTACAGGTGGAAGGTACTTTCAATGCGCAGAGGTTCTTTGATACGCTTGCCATGCTCATATCGAACAGGGAAGGTGTCCAAGTCACTGTGAAAGTGACACAGGAGCCGAAAGAGAATGAGAATGAGAAGACAGCATGACAAAACATGGATCATGTTCCATGTGCAGCGCACATTATGGGCGCTGCACAATCCCCTTTACATTGATAAAGCGGCAGCAGGCAAACTCCCAAGCCTGCGTGCTGCACATGGGACATGATCCCAACATACATAAAAGGAGACTTCATAAATTGAGCACTATTAATATTATAGAAATAAACCGTCTGACTGAAGATAAAGAAACAACAGAAGCTTTGAAAATGACTGAGGAAGAATATAACCAGATAATTTCAAAGTTCGGTACAGGACATGGAACAGAACTAAAATGTACTGGATATGATGAAGCGTCAAGGAAGGCACGGGAAGCAGCTTCCCCGGATGAAGAGCTTACAGAATCGAATTTCAACAGGGTAAATACAGAAGGCTTTGAAAAGGCAGTGGTGCTTTTGAAATATTGGGCAGAAATGACAATGCGTGAAATGTTCTCAAAAAGAAAGTTCCGCATAATGATTGATTATGATGCCGATAAAAAGAAAACTGATTTTGCAATATATACACCTGTTGGGGATGGAAAAGGTGACATTCAGCAGGAAAGCCCTGGGAATTAATCCCAAAGGAGCCCCATTGGATTTACATAATTATACACAATATCCACGGTTTAAGTGTGGGGAGTGTGGAAAGGAGTGGGTATGGTCTGGGAATATTCGGTGCCGGTCCCATGCAGGATAGGAGATAAGGTGTTCTCTATAATAGGCGAGAAAGTCCACAGTTATGTGGTGGATGGCTACCGGATAGATAAGGACGGTACATGTCTTATAGCAGAGGATGTATTCATAGGAATGAACAATATGGGGAAATATTATTTCTTCGATGAACAGGAAGCAAATGAAGCCTTTGCAAGAATGCACAGCAGGGAGCATGAAAAATGATAGATAAGGAATATCTCAACAGACACCTACAGAAGAGGAAAGAGCTCCTGAATGAGCTGCAACAATATGAAGTAATGTCAGGGCAATCCCAATTAAGGGCAATCGTCATGGATGGGATGCCGCATGGCAGCAGTACTGAAGGAGACAGCGCATTTTACAGTGTGCTTGAGAAGGTTCAGACTGAGGAGAAGATAAGGAATCTCCAGAAGCAAATAGCGCAGGAATATCAGGATATAAACTATATATTTGAGCAGCTGGTATATCCTATGGAGAGGAAGGTGATGAAGATGCATTATTTCCAATGCATCAGCTGGAACGATATAACGGCATTGGAGTTTAAAGGCAGGCATGATTATTACACATGCATGGATAAATACAAGAGCAAGGTGTACAGGATACATAACTCTGCGTTAAGGCACCTGAAGGAAATCCAGGAGGAGGGGAAGTGAGGCAGGAAAAAAGAGAAAGAAAAAAGAGATAGAAACCCGGTCAAAAGTTCACTATCTCTAGCTTTATGCATGTGGACATTATACCACGTTCAAAGTCCCCATGCAAGTATGAAATAATTATAAGGCAGCAGGAGGATTGGCACAATGAACGTAAAGGAAAAACTGAAAAATGATGTACTTATTGGAATGAGGATGTACCTGGATGCTATGACACTGGGTATCTTGGAACAGGTCATATTGCAGGCGTGCAGGAATATTGAAATGACAGAAATAGAAAGCCTGCCGGCGACAGTGGATGATACGAACAGTTACATCCTGGAAATGTTCATGGCAAGGAAAGCAACGAAGCTCAAGCCTAAGACGATTGACGCTTATCTAAGGACAATCAGGGAATTTATTGCTTTTATAGATAATAAGCCGCTGAATAAGGCAGAAGAGGCAGACATAGAGTGTTATCTATACCAAAAGAAAAAGATGGATAACAATAACACTTCTCTTAATAATAACCGCCGCAACCTGTCGGCATTCTTTACCTGGATGCGAAAGGTTAAGTTGATCTCTGAGAATCCTTGTGATGGTGTAGACGCTTACACGCAGGAGGAAAAGCCGATTGATCATCTGGAACCGGAAGAATGGGAAATGTTAAAGAAAGGATGCTGGGATACAAGGGACAGGGCGCTTATAGAGTTTATGCGTTGCACAGCTATGCGGCGTGGTGAGATTCCACAGGTTAAGATATCAGATATTGATTTCTCATCCGGGGAAATTGTGATCTACGGACATAAGACAAGCAAGTACAGATCAGTTTTTCTTGATAAAGTTGCCTTATTCTATATCAGACAGTATATGGCAGAGAGACAAGTAACTGAACAATCCACACAACACCTGTTCACTCATCTTAGAGGGGACACGGCATTGAAGTTGGAAGACCGGGGCATTTATTCGGTTATCAAGAATATAGCCAAAAGGGCGGGTATGGATAGAAGGGTGTACCCCCACCTGTTCAGGAAGACTACGGCGACCAATATTATCCGTCGTGGCGGTTCTGAGGATGCAGCGGGGGAATATCTTGGACATGCACCGAAGGGTGTTACCGGGAAACATTACACATTTAAGGATAAGCAGCATACAGAGAAGATCTTCCGTGAGTACGTTGCTGTATAAGGTGCAATATGTATCGTGGCAAAATTATAAACCATAAGAATGATAAATCAGGGATGCAGGTATTAATACGTCTGGAAGATACCGCACCTGTGAAGAAAAGGCAGGACGTAACATTGTATTTAGATGAGGATAGAGAGATAACAGGGCAGCAGAGGAAAAAGATATATGCAACCCTGAATGATATCGCTATATTTACCGGATATTCACCAGTAGAAGCCAAACAGATCATGAAATACGAACATATAAAAAGGACAGGATGTGATTATTTTTCCTTATCTGACTGCTCCATAGATACAGCAAGGGAATTTATCAACACGCTTGTGGAATTCTGCCTGCATAATGGAGTCCCGGTTAAAGAGCCTATGCTATCAAGGACTGATGATATAGACACATATCTGTACCAATGCCTGAGACACCGTAAATGCTGCATATGCGGCAGGGATGGGGAAATACATCACTGGGATACAGTGGGAATGGGTAATGACCGCCGTACATATGATGACAGATTCAACCGTAAGATGTGCCTGTGCAGGGTGCATCATACGATCGCTCATCAGAAGGGGGTAGCAGACTTCCAGGAGAAATACCATGTGTATGGGATTATATATAACGAAAGCGAGTGATTTGATATGAACTATCCCCAAAAAACAGACACAGGGCTATATCAGGAATATCTTTTCACAATATGGGTGAAAGGAACATATGACTTTACATACTGTAGGTATGATGAGCTGCGCAAGCATTATAAGCAGTTACAGAAAAGATATCCGTATAAGCGAATTGCGGTACGCAGATTTGCAGCTGTTCTGGATGTGGATATGCAGGAGATACTTAGGGAGAAGGAAAGAACCGGAAGAGTAATGACAGTTGCTGAGATTACGCAAGAAAAGATAGCAAAGTTAGAAAGGTAGTGAAATAAAACAATTATGACGAGAGACAAAGAATTTGAGGCAAGAATGCAGGGTATGATCTATGCTGCAAACCTTGTAAAAGAGCAGGGCATAGAGACACTGGAAAGTGATATTGCAAAGCGTGGAGTATATAAGATACCACTGAACATGTCAGAGAAGCAGTTCGATGAATTTGTGGGCATACTGGGTGAAGGCTCAAAGAATGCAGTATTCGCAATCGTGTATGTCGTTCTGTGTGAAGATTTCGGATTTTGGGAAAAGAGACTTAATAAATTCGCAGAAGGATTCCTGAAGCGCTTCCAGGATGTATTCAAGATGGATTACATGGGCGAACATTATGTGACTTTAACTGATTACGCAGTCATGATGAAAGAAAAATACGGCTCTCTGGAAATGGATATTGACAGAATCCAGTTAGAACAGGATGGAAGTGACAAGCGTAATCCTGATTTCCATAATTATACATGGATTGACGGCATTATAAAGGTCCTGAACAGTAATGGCTATTCTGATGCTGCCATGTTCTTGCAAAATAAAAAGGTGGAGGAATAAAAGATGATGAAATTAGAGGACACAGTAGAAATGATGGTCAGTGAGGATTACAAGGAAAGATTCAAGGCAGAGTATTTTCAGTTAGCTGTCAGAGTGGATGGACTGAAAAATATGCTCAATAAGTGGGATAAAAGGGAACTTAATTTTACACCAACTTGCCCAAGGAATGTATATGTTGACCAGTTAAAGTGCATGGAAATATACATGAATACTTTGGAAGACAGGGCACGCCTTGAACATATAGATTTGTCCTATATAGAGGCTGATACAGCAGTACTTGTTTCAAAAAAGTTAAGTAAAGCAGATTTTATTTAATGAAATGGCAACAGAGGACTGGAAAACAGGGATAAATGCGTAAAGCGGGAGGATACAGATATGCTATGGATTATAGGTGCAGTATTAGCGGGAAATGCATTCCTGATGGCAGCGCTGTATAAGGCAGCAGGAGAAGCTATGGATCGGGATACAAGGAACGAAAGACAGTCTATAGATGACAGGCAGTGAGAGGGTGGAATATGGGAACAGTATTAGATACAAGGTTATTTGTAAAAAATAGAGATGGGCTTTTTGTAGAGTATAAAGAACCGTATGCATCCATAGAGTGCGAAACGGAGGAAGATTTTAAACAGATTCAGGAAGCCATGGAAAAACAGGCAGCGAAAGCCCCTGTCCTTAAAATGCATGTAAAAGGACTCAGGGCGATTGATTATGTAGATGGAACAGGGGAATTGCAAGAGACGGATGATAATTTCTGGGTTTGTCCCTGCTGTGATGCGGCTGTAGGGCAACGTAAGATTATCCATGACCATATTATTGACCAGTGCATGAAAAAATACTGTGAGAATTGCGGACAAAAAATTAACTGGACCAAGGAGGCAGGATGATGGCAGATAAGCTGATTGTACATAATGGATATGTGGCAGAGTTATATGGTAGCTCATCAATGAACATATACAAAAATGGACATAAGAAATTGCATACCGGCAGAAGAAAAGCAAATACAGATGAAGAAGTAAAAGAGCTGCTGGAAAAAATTCCGGAGTTAATGGATATGTTTGAGAAGGGGGATGGGATGGATGACTAACGGTGACAGGATCAGGAATATGAATGATGAAGAACTGGCAGCAGTGCTAATGTGCCCATATGATACTGTGGGTGATCCAATTGATATCATGCCCTGCGTAAAGGATGGGAAACAGCAATTTGTCGGGGTGGAGGAATGCAGGGAATGCAGCATATCATGGCTGCGGCGGGAATCCACAGAAGAAATCCATTATCATGCATGGAATGATGTAAATAACAGCTTACCTGAAGCGGGGGAATATGTACTCTTATCCCTTAGTAATTTCTCACTTCCTATTATTGGAAGATATGAGGTAGATGATACGGGAGATGGCGCATTTTATGCAGGGGATGAACTGAAAAGTCTTGCAAGCCAAAATTTATTTGTAAATGCATGGATGCTTCTGCCAGGACCGTATAAAGAGGATTAATGCGTTAAGGAGATTGTTTTACTAAAAGGCTTTAAATAGTAAAGTACTTGAATAAAACAGTTAAAACAGTAAAGGAAGTGGCAGCAGGTGAAGCTTAAAAAGGTAGCGGATGCGTATCGTACAAATATAGATGGAATTTCCAAAATGTTAGGGTATTCCAAACAAGCGTTGTACTATATGCTTTCTCCAGGAAAGAAATCTATATGTGAAAACAGGGCATATGCAGCCATGAAGACTCTACGGCAGCAGAGCGAAGACATGTACTTATATGACCTGGCAAAAGCAAAAGTAGAAAAACAGGAGCGAGAGGAACTGTTACGCCAGATGTGTAAAAAAATCGGAGTCGTAGACGTGACAAATGAGTGAGTAAGACAGGAGATGTGAAAATGCTGGTAAATCAATACAGAATGACTTCTGTGATCACAGGAGAGGTGATTACTGGGACAAGATCCCAGTTAATGGAAAGGGGAATAGATGCAGATGCCGTCAAACTGGTTGCCAATTCCAACTATCTGTTGGATCAGGAATGGAAATGTGAAATGATTGGGAAGATTGAGCGCCCGAAGAAAGAAGACGGAAGGAAAAAGCCTAAAGTAAGCATTGATGAGATTGCACTTATGGCACAGAAAGCAGGAATGCATTACGGAGAATACATGGCTGTACATAATCTGTAATGGCAGCAGGAGGGATGAAATTGAATACGGAACAGATGTTTAAGAATAATGAAGATGCCAATAAAAAAGAAAAAATGCGGAACTGGTGTGACATGTGCCATAACCAGCACGATTGCCAAGATAAAGAAGAGTTTTTGGATTCTGAATGTGAATCATGTTTTCAATATGCATAATAAGGATTTATATATTATGAAAATAAAGTACATGTGGGAGGTAAATACATGGCGAGAACATATATCGAAACACTACATTTAATGAATAATTTGGGAAATGGAACGGTTTTAATAGATGGTATGACAGAAGAAGACTTATTGAATATTACTACAGCTCTCGAAAAGCAAATACCAGTATCGAGGATAATAATAGAAGGTCAATACTTTTGTCCTAAGTGTAAGAACATTATGAAGTATCCAGGCTATTGCGGATGCGGTCAGAAAGTATATTAGGAATTTACAGGAGAAAAAGATAATGATGAGTACAGGGTATAAAGTTTTTGCAACCGTACAAGTAGTAGATGGAGAGATAGTGATTGATTTAGGAGATACAACGCATTATATGACATTAACAACCAAAAGCGGCATAACATGCATTGTGGAGAGAAAGTCACAAGAATTCTTTGATGTAGAAACCATTAAATAAGATTTTTGGAGGAATGCTCATGGAGAATAACATAGTATCATTCGATCTTGTTAGAATTAATCGTGTTAGAGGTAAAATTTGCAAATGCAATCCGGCACATTATGAAGTAGATACTACGAACCGGATAGTTACTTGTAAAGATTGCGGAGCTATTGTGAACGCTTTTGATGCGCTTGTATCCTTAGCAGAAAGGTATGAGGATATTGAGGAAACTCAACAAAGGATGTTATCCAAGGCACAGAGTTATGCTAAGTTGGCATACGAAGAATTCCAAAGAATGAGAAGAAATAAAATTTTTAGGGATATGGAAAGTAATTATCGTGGTGGTTTGTTTCCGATATGCCCCCAGTGTATGAAAGCGTTTGATCCTGTACATATACAGGGTTGGACAAGAGGTAATTAGTGGATTTGCCATAGAATATGAATTTTGAAAGCGGTTCTTATGAGGAAGGATATGGAGATTTCATTGAATGCGAGGACTGTGGAGAAACATTTGATTGCAATCAAGTTCCTAACGTAGAATACGCAAGTCTTACAGGATGGGAAGATTTTGATGCGGTTTTGTATTTCAGTAATACAGATAACAAATCTGAAGGTTGGAGAGAAGCTTGTGGTGCTGAAACACATGAAGAATGGTTGGAATTTGCCACAAAAATGATTATTGGTCGAAGAAAGTTAAACTAAGGATTTAGGCGTTAACTAAAGTAAATATGTCAGTAACTAAAATAGTAAAGGATAAATAAAAATATGAACAGAACAGAAGTTTTGGATTTATGTGAAGAGTATTTACATCAAGTATGGTGTATGGAAGACATGAAAGATGGTGGAATGCTTGCTTTATATGGTTTAGAACAGCATAGAATAAAATTACACGATACTTTGTGTGATTTGTTAGAAATAGACCATGTAAAGAGCAAGGACATATTGTCATATCTTGATGAAAAGATAGGATTTGATTTTTCTAAAATGCCTAGTAAAAGTGAGTTAAGAAATTATGCAGAAAAGCTATTAAATCTGCTGTTGGAAGAAAAGGAAAAAGGTAACTTAAACTAAGTATTTTATGAATCATCAGATAACGCTTGAAGAAATAGGAATGATATTGCCAACATCAGAACAACTCAAAAAAGATTTCAGTACCGCCGTAATGCCGTGCTTTGACTGCATATGCAACCATTGCTCAAACTGTACAGAATGTTGGGATAAATGTACCGGAGAAATGGTCGAGCCGTGCTATGTGTGCGAGGGCTGCAGGAATTATGACGGACGGGGCAGGGATTTATGGCGATGCGAATGTGATCGGTATAAAATCACGAATCAATATGCGAAGAGAAAAAGAGAAAAGATTCGGATTGTGAGGTGAAAAGATGTGTACAATGGAATGGAAAGAAGTTAATCCAGAACAGAATAACTGGGAAAGGCAATTTGATATAGTCGCTTATTATGGCAGTGTTACAATAGGCAGCATTGTTTACTGTGGCAAAGAGATAGGTTGGCAGTCGGTAATTGATGGTCATATGGAGTCAATGGAAGCAGAAACACTAGAAGATGCCAAGAGAGAAATGATTGATACATTAGATAATCATTGCATTGATCAAATCAATTACTACAAAGAATTGCAGGAAAGTCTCGATGAGCTAAACTAAGGATTTACAGGAGAAAAAATAATGATGAGTGCAGGGTATAAAGTTTTTGCAACCGTACAAGTAGTAAATGGAGAGATAGTGATTGATTTAGGGGATACAACGCATTACATGACATTAACAACCCAAAGTGGCATAACATGCATTGTGGAGAGAAAGTCGCAAGAATTCTTTGATGTAGAAACCATTAAATAAGATTAAAGGAGAAGATTCAGATATATGGATTTGTTAAAACGAATTGCAAATTATTTTAAAACTGAATATCAGGGTGATGATAAAACCGCACCAGAGTTTAGAGTAAACATTGATGATTTGCGAGAAATCGCAAATATGCACGCTGAAAAGTGCAAAGTAGAAGCAGAATTACGTAAGAAACATATTAAAGTGAATACTGGATTATTCGACAAAAACGGACAAGAGATAAAAATAGGCGATAGAACAAGATTGACTTTGGATAATGGAGAATTAAGAGAGTTTGATGTTTGTTTTAAAACTGTAACCAGAACTGTGAAAAATCATCCTGCATTTGTAGATGGATATTCCAAGGTTGCTATAACGGGTATCGTATTTGAATGGAATGATTATAATTTATTCCCTTGTGTAGATGAAAACGGGATATCGGATGTAAGCAGGATGGAAATTATTCACTAAATAAGCCTGCAAATAAGGATTTAGTGGAGGAATCTTATGATAAAAAACAAAGCGATATTAGAGATGCTTGAAAAGAAAAAGCAGGAAGTATCTTGCGAAAATTGCAAACATTGTAATCTAGCAGCTTACCATAGTGGAAAATGGTATTGCTCAAAAACAAGCGTATTTAATACTGATGTGGTTTTAGAACAATGTTTTGAAAAAAGATAGTTAGAATTTAAGAGTCAGCCGTTTGACTGTTCAAGATGACTTTAAACTTCCGAGACAGTAACACGATAATTAGCTTTCTATCGAAAAATGAAAGACGGTTTTGCTGTTTTTGCGATAAGAAAGCAGCATTTAAACTGAGATTTAAAGGAGAAATACATGAAAAATATCAATCTGTTGATAAATGCCCTGATGGATATTATGGAATTTGAAAATGAAGAGTTTAAGAGAATGGTAATTGATGATGGCGGAGCAAGCGAAGAAGCAGAAGTTCACTATCATATAAACTGTCCTTATTTTAATGGTGATGAAAGAGCCTCGTGCCACAATAGAGAAAATGATATTAACAGAGAATTATGCGTTGATTGCAAACGAAAATGGTTATTACAGGAAGTAGATGAATAACCATCTAAATAAAAGCTTAGGGAGTTAATGAAGATGTACATAAATGCAGAGGACGTAAAAATGTATATGGACTTGGATATACATAAACAGGTTGCGGATTTTCTCAATAAGCAAATAGCAGAATCACAGACAATGTATCTTGAAGATCTAAAGGATAGATTACAAGAACTACTTAATCAAGAAGTAATAGGAGATACGGTTTCTGATGTTGGAACAGGAATTGAGCTGGCAATTAGAGAGATACAGAAGCTTATAAATGAGTTCAAGGAAGATATTAAAAACACGTAGTAGATAAGGGGATTACAGCATGACTCACAATTTCGACATAGAAATAGCAGCTAAATACGGTGTAAATGAAGCTATCCTGCTTAATAATATCTATTACTGGGTAGAGCATAACAGAGCCAATGATAAGAATTTCTACGACGGTCACTATTGGGTATATAACAGCGCCAAGGCATTTAATGAGCTTTTTCCGTATATGACGATAAAGCAGATTACATATGCGCTGAAAAAGCTTAAAAAACAAGGACTTATTCTTACTGGCAATTATAATAACTCTACCTATGATCGTACTACTTGGTACGCTCTTACAGAGGACGGTTATGCCATTTGCCAAAATGGGAAAATGCATTTGCCAAAAATGGAAAATGCATCTGACAAAAAGGAAGAATCCATTTGCCAAAATGGGAAAATGGATTCGACAAAAGGGAATAATCGAAATAGCCAAAAGGGCGAACCAATACCAGATATAAAAACAAATAATAAACCAGATGATGATAGTGTGTGTGATAGTATTCCTGAATCTACGCAGGAGCAGGCACACACACACACGAAACAAGAACAGTATTATCATGATCTTTGCAGTAAATACGGCAAGGATTTCGTTGACGAGCGTGTGAGACGTGGACAGGCTTATAACGGTACTACCTGGTCGAAGATTGGAAAGTGGTGCGAGCAGGACTGGAAGAGGGTACAGGGAAGAGCTTCCCCGACAACGAACCAGTTTAATAACCATAGGCAGCAGGACTATGACATGGATGATCTGGAGAATAACCTGCTAAGCAATTAAAGCCCTTTGGTAAATAATTTTTATATATCACAAAGCCATTGGAAAAGCCTGCTGTCTGGATCATGGCAGCAGGAACACAAAAAGGAGACGAGACAATGAAAGTAATTAGCGTTATTAACTTAAAAGGCGGTGTAGGCAAGAGCATTACAAGCATAAATCTGTCATATGAGCTGGCACAGTTAGGAAAACATGTGTTATTGCTGGATAACGACAAACAGGGCAACAGCACAAAGTACTACGGCAGGCACAGCTACGACCACCCAAGCGTGTCTGACATATTACTGGAACCGGCAGCAGTTGACAGGGTGATACAGCATACAGACCATGAAAACCTGGACATCATCCCGGCAAATATGTCACTGCTTAAAACCAACCGGGATATCCTGCTGGAAACTACCAAACCGCAGCAGATCAGGCTGAAAGAGGCGCTGGATATCGAATCTGACCAATACGATTACTGCATTATCGACAATGCGCCGGATATTAATATATCTGTCATCAATGCACTGGTAGCGAGCCATGACGTGATTATCCCGGTCAAGGTGGATGCATTCACGTTTGATGGGATAGCAGAGATCATGGAGCAGATGCAGGATATCCGCAAATACTATAACCCACAGCTTAATTTTGCGGGCTGCCTCATTACGTCATACCGCAACAACGATGTGAACAACGAGGGCGTACAGGCTGTAAGGGCAAAGTATGGCAAGGTATATGACACCAAAATCCGATGGACGGATAAGGTGGACGAGAGCACATTTGCATGTGTGCCGATTACAGCGTATTCCCCAAGATGCGGAGCATCCAAGGATTACAGACAGCTTGCCATAGAGTATTTAAAGGGGGAAGCATAGACATGGGCAAATTCTCAGTTATGGATTACATGAACGGCGAAAGCATGAAGATGGCGCAGAAAGAATTAAGCAAGCCAGGGGAACTTACCAAGGTAAGCGTATTCGATATAGAGCCAAATGAAAATAACTTCTATGGAATCCGTGGCATAAAAATGCTAAAAGAAAGTATTCTGATGCTGGGGGGAGTACAGGAGAATTTAATCCTGGTTAAGAATCCATCTGGCAGCAGGTATAAATACAAAGCTCTTGCAGGGCATAGACGCAGGATCGCATGTATGGAGCTTGTACAGGAAGGGTACAAGGAATACGAATATGTCCCGGCAGATATTAAGAGCAACCTGACACCTGCAATCGAAAAAGGCATATTGCTGCTGACCAACAGCACACAGCGGGGTGAGCTGACCGATTATGAGAAAGTCATGGAACATATTGAGACGAGGAAGCTCATAGAAGAGTACAAGAAGGAGACAGGTGAGAGAGGGCGCATAAGGGAAATGGAGGCTGAATATCTCAATGTCTCACAGGGGCAGATAGCCATATACGATAAGATTATCAATAATCTGGGCAATGAGCTGATGCAATATTTTGAGCAAGGCAAATTTGGAATTACAGCAGCTTATGAGATTGCAAAGCGTGATCCGGCTGACCAGGAAATGATTATTGATTATCTGGGAGAACATGACCAGATAAATGAGTCTGATATTAAGAGGATATGTGGCAGCAGGATAAAAGGTCAAGCTAGCGTAGAAGATATCCCAGAATTGCAACCTGAGAAAAATGTGACAGATTCTGTCACATTAGAAGAACCAACGGAAAATGAAACAATGGCAGCAGATCAAAGCCCTGATGTATTAGCCCCGACAGAAGATAATATTGAAATGGCTGTCGAATTTATATTTGACGATTGCAAAGACAATACCTTTCCAAAACAAGAATTTGATAAGCTGGTTGAATGTTTCAAAAATGGATGTGGCAGCTTCAATGCATATTTGGATCAAACCAATATATTTGATAATATGCTCCCATTTGAAAATGATTGTGTAACAGTCTACTTAGATTGTGAGTATTATGTGCGTTTTATCCACACAAATGAGACAGTCAGAATTATAAAGTATCAATTCTGGGAAATGTTTGAAAAGAAATACTCCTGGATGTGGAAAGATGAAAAAGTGACAGAAACTGTCACATCGAAAGTACCAGAGAAAGAGGAAATTGCAGAGAAAGAACAAATTACAGAAGAGTCGCCGGATTGTGAAGTTGAGCAATTAACAGAAGATAGTGAGGATATTGAACATGACGAACTGGCAGCAGAATATACACTGGATGATGTGCAGAAATACATAAAACAGTACAAGAAAAACTGTGAATTATGTGCCCAATTTAAAGAAGAAATGAAAGGTACAGAGCCATATAAAAAAACAGCCATTATACTGGATGCATTAAAATTATTAGAGGATAAAATGAGAGGTGAACAAGATGAAAGTGACAGCTAAAGACCTATTTAATGAGCAGGAGCGCCGCTTAAAGAAAATGCAGCAACAGGAGCGTGATAATGCAGTAGATGGGAACGCCAGAAGCCTGTTCCTGGAAAAGCCATATTACATGACTCAGGAAGCAGTAAAGAGCTTGCCCGGCAGCAGGAGTAATGAAAGTATTGAATAAATTAAAAATGTAGTATTAAATACTAAAATACACCACGTGTAACGGTTCTAAATCTGAAACAATAAAAAATAAAATAATATTATTATTTCAATACATCAACATGTTGTGGTTATCAGTATTTAATACTACATACTTTTATTATATAATAAATACCTGATATGTCAAGAAACTTTATCACTGATTTAATTCAGTTTGAAAAACAAAATGCATATCATCTTTTATAGTCACAATTACCGGTTCATCAGCAAAACGTTCTTTAATAGAATTTATGACCCATGCGGCAAGATTTTTTCTTATTTCTGATAAAATAGGAAAAGACGGGTGATTCTCACTACCAAAATTGCTATAATCCCAAAATTCATGATATTTCTTGTCATAATCTTGGTTCATATTTCTAAAAAAGTATTTAGGGTCTATATCCAAATCTTCACAGATTTTATCAAAGTATTTTTTTATTGGCTCATTTACAATTTTTTCAAATTCCATACTTACATGAGAAGAATCAAAAACGTATTTATCTGTATATTCATCATCTGTAGTATAATATAATCTATACCATGTGTATGTACCGTCATATTTTGTTTTTTTAGCACATACACGCATTGATTCTGTATACAAAAATTCGTGCACAAAATCCTGATTAATAAGAGGGGCGATAATTTGTATTGTATCGTTCTCCTTAAAATGCTGTCCATATTCTTCGTCATATACATTCGCTAAAACATATCTATTAATCGTAGGGACGTACTCCTTAAAATGGGCCCATTTAATTAATTTTTCTTCGTCATATGTGTTATATTCCATGTTCGTTTCCTCCTGCTTAATTCAGTAAAACATTTTTCTATTCCATCTCACACAACTGATTCAGGTTTATATTTGTTCAAAAGGAAATTTAAGGTTTCCTTTTCTTCGTCTGTTATTTGATCGGGGGTATCGTCAAAAACATCCCCAAAATCTTCATCAAATCTTCGTATAGATTCGTGATCGTAGATAAATAACAATTTTTCAATAAGTTTTTGGTAGCTTCTGAGTAATTTTTGATACTCTCTGCATTTTTCCAGTGCTTCCGAATTGTATTCTAGTCCAAATTTATTAGATCCAAGGTATTCAAATACATTGCAGTCATCGTATTCTTTTTGCATTCCACGGCTTACTTCGTCTAAGTCATATTTTAACCATTTATGCATTTTTTCAAATTCATCATCTGTTAGTTTTATTAAATCCTGTGTTTGACTTGCAAATTTCATACTTATGGTCCCTCTCTCTCTTATTTTTTTTTGAAGCTTTTACTTTGCAAATTATATCTTCTTTGTGGTCTTTATAATATTGGTCGGAATTTTCTTTTACGTAAATTGTACGTGCCTTTTTTGCACATTGATCTGAGCAATATTTTTTTCGAAGAGATTCAAAAGATTTTCCACATATAGGACATATCTTATCATAAGGAATATTAGATTCTTTATGATATCTTCTTTTATTTCCCTTTTCATTCTGTTGTTTCCTTTTTTCTGCTCTACATTGGTCGCTACATGTTTTAATTCCGTGATAGCTCATAAATTCAACTTCGCAAATATCACACTTCCTGACTCTGGGCATATTGAAATTCTCCTACTTCAATTCAAACTCACCAACTTGCTTACATTCCGCCTTCCAACAGTCATATACTTCCTGGGTAATTCTTTGTCCCATTGCGGTGAGTTCTCCCACTTTGCGGCAAGACCAGCTACCGTCATAGGTGGATATAGTGTACACAGTATTATCACTGTATACATATATGAATCCCATATCTTTTTTATATTTTCCTTTTACTGTCATGTTCCCGTCTCCTTTACCATTTTATATATTTATTCTATAACAAATTGTATTGAAATTACAATCAATTTGCTTTATTTTAGATAAACAACTGTATGTTTTGGATTGCCCATCTTTGAGCTTTTAGATAAAGTCCAATGGAAGCCTCACGCCTGTCAATGTCCCACTGGGGGTATCGCATCATTTCCTCACAAATTGTGCGACCTTTATATCTAAATTCACACTGACCACGAAATGCATTTTTCGTGCTATCTTCCAACAGCGTTAAATATGGCGCATTCGGTTTTGAGGTATAGTTAGCACAATCCGAACCGTTAAAAATTAAATCATAAATATCAATGTACTTTATCATCTCAACACCTCTCTATTCTTACACCATCCAAACATCTGTTATGATGTTTTCTCCATCTACCAGAAACAAAAATTGTGTAGAATTTCTGGAATCTATATAGGCTATATAATCATAGCCATTATTTTCAGACTCCTTGGCGATTACTTCAGTTTCGCCGTCTTCTTCGAAATCTTCGAAAGCGCATATAACTTCTTCTGCGTCCCACTCTGTACCGATAAGCATATATAAATTACTTAAAACTTTTTCTCTTGTCATATTTATTTTCCTTTCTGGTCTGCCATCATCAGAGCCGGGCGACCATCCCACGGCTGACGCTCCAGATTGGAGCGTTTCGACTATTAAAAACTCACTTCCGAATGATCGGAAAACAAAGCGCTGGGCTTCCAACTCTTATCAATCTCAAAAGGGTTGAGTGATGGGGTTGTGAAGATAAAACCGCCGATTGTGAAATAATGTTCACCATCTGCTACAAACTCATCATCCCATGATATGGAATGCAGAGCCGTAGCAAAACGGTTATTATTGTGTGTAGAAGTTTCGTAAGCTTCCTTTAACTTCATAAATAATTCAAGTTCTTTCATGTTTTTGTCCTCCTTGTTTTATGCTTCTATTAGCCAGCAACTAACCATGAATACTTCACGGTCACCCCAGTCCTTAATTGCTGCTTTCTTTTCTTCGCTTCTTCTTTCATTGAAGCGTCCTGCGTGCTGCAGCTCTACGTATTTAATTGTCTTTGCGGTTCTTCCTGTGATCAGGAATGTATGACCGCTTTCATAATATTTTTTATTGATTTCAAATTTTCTCATTATATTTTCCTCCGTTTCGTTTGCTGTTGAGATAATAATACACCATAAATAATGTAAAAGCAATACACAAACACACCAAAAATAATGTAATATCAAAGCGGGAAAATTATACATTATTAACAATGTAGTGGATATTGATTTTTAATAGTTCTTTTAATATAATATATAGAAAGAAAGGAGTAATGCAGGTGTTTGTTTATAAAATAGATGTATTAGAAACATTAAAAGAAAATGGTTATAATACTGGTAAATTGCGCAAAGATAAATTGCTGGGAGAAAATGCAATACAATCACTTAGGAAAAATGAAATGGTTGGGATTATTGCACTAGAAAAGATATGTGCTCTTTTAGATATGCAACCAGGAAACATTATAAAGTATGTAGAAGATAAATAGATATAACATTAAAAACAATGTAAAAAGGTATTGACTATACACAAAAAATAATGTATATTGATATTGTCGAAAGACAAATATCAAGAAAGGAGAGCATATGGATGAAATGAATATGCAGGAAAATGCAAGGCTTGTACTGGGGTTGCGCAGTGCAGGATGGAGCGAAAAGAAGATAAATGACTTCTTGCTCTACATCGAGACAGGCGAAGAGCAGTACAAGCCGACACCGGACCATGACAACTAAATAAAGAAAAAAGGAAGCCAATAAGGGCGGATCACCTCGAAAAACTTCAAAGTTTATAAAAATTTTATAGATAACGAAGTAAAACGAAGTGAAACGAAGTGAAACGAAGTGCGAAAGTGTGATATAGTTATACTGACGCAAAAGAAAAATTGCTTGTCTCCGTAAGGAGCAAGGACACCTGGCAGATTTTTGGATCGGTTCGGTGTCCTTCCTTTTTTTAAAATCAGGGGAACTTTTAGCAGAACATCTGTTTAGGTTCTCCCGGCGCAGCATGGTCTGATGCGGGTCGATGAGCCCAATCCTTGGCTAGGCGCCTTTTTTTTTATTTTTTTATTGCCGATGCCGAACCCGGGAGGTGACAATGTGGGCAGAGAAACAGCAGAATTTGAGAAAATTACAGTACCGTCAAAAACCCTGGAAGCCTTATTTGGACTGAAAGACAGGACAATCAGAGACCTCGCCGACAAGGGTATCGTACAGCGTGACTCACATGGTCGGTATTTGCTTTGGAATTCGGCAAAGGGGTACATTACAGCCTTAAAGGTTGCCAATGCCAGCAAGAACCCCCAGAAGGATGTAGAGGACGATACGGAACTGGATCTGGATGAGGAGAAGGCACAGCATGAACATCTGAAAAGACAGATTACAGAGATCAAATTACAGTTGATCAAAGGACAAGTACATAAGGCTGAGGATGTCGAAGCAGTCATGACGGACATGTTTGCACGATTCAAATCGAAGATGACAGCACTTCCTTCTAAGCTGGCAAGAAAGCTAGAAGGAAAGTCCAGAATAGACATACAAAAGATACTGAAGACGGAAATAGATAATGCATTAGTAGAATTGGCAAGCTACAATGCAGCAGACTTCTATTCTGACGAACATATTGAGATATCCGGTGAGGCGCTTAGTTCGTTGGGAGATGATGAGGATAATGAGTAGAGAGGTAAGCTGGCATACACTACAGTTAATGTGTAGGTTAGCCGGGAATCTTCGACCAAAAGAACCAATGACGATCAGTCAGTGGGCTGATAAATATATGGTGCTGCCTGAAGGTTCTAACGAGTCAGGACGGTACTCGTCCGATACAATCCCATACCAGAAAGATATTATGGATGCAATTACAGATCCTGAGGTTGTGGATGTGGCGGTTATGAGTTCATCCCAGGTAGGAAAGACTACGATTATAATGTGCGGCATCGCATATTACATAGATTATGAACCAGCTACGCAGATGCTGGTAATGCCGACTATTAAGGATGCGGAGAAATTCTCCAAAACCAGGCTGGCACAAATGATTGAGGATATACCACAACTTGCTGATAAAGTCGCAGACCCTAAAGCAAGGAATTCCAATAATACAATATTACTAAAGAGCTATCCAGGTGGTAACATTGCAATAAGTGGCGCTAATTCACCAAGTTCTTTGGCATCAGACCCACGAAGAATCATATGGATGGATGAAACAGACCGTTTTCCAGAATCAGCCGGGAGTGAAGGAAACCCTATAAAGTTGGCTGAAAAGAGAGCAACAAGTTATTGGAATAAAAAGCATATTAAGACATCCACTCCGACCATCGCAGGGCGAAGCAAGATAGAATCTGCTTATAATAAAGGCAGCATGGAAGAATGGAGTGTACAGTGCCCCGAATGTGGGGCATGGCAGCCATACAGCTTCAGAAGGGTGGATTTTGATACGGTGTCAATGGCATGTGAATCATGTGGGGTGCTGGTTCCGGAGAGGACATGGAAAGAAAGCAAACATAAATGGATAGCACATCACCCGGAACGAAAGAAGTCACGTTCATTCAGGCTTAATGAGATGGCAAGCCCATTTGTTGAATGGCAGGAAATCATTGACAATTTCAAAGATGCGGATGAGAAATTAAAGAAATTCCACGATGTAGAAGACATGAAGGTATTTGTTAATACCGTATTGGGTGAGCCGTGGGAAGAAGCTTCCGGGGTAGATGCGGTAAGCGAGGAAACACTTGAAACCAGGTCGGAATCTTTTGAGGCAGACATACCGGAAGGAGTACTCTTACTGACAGCAGCAGTGGATGTACAGGACAACCGTTTCGAGGTAGAGATAAGGGGCTGGGCAAGGAACTATGAGACATGGGGTATCTATAAGACGGAGATATATGGTGACCTGATCAAGGATGAGCCATGGAATCAGCTGGAGGCGTACCTTGACCAGACTTTATATTTTGAAGATGGAAGAGAATTGAATATAGCCGGATTTGCAATTGACACCGGCGGACACTTCACAAACCAGACATATAAGTGGATTAAGAAGATGAAAGCCGCCGGGAAAAAGTGCTACGGAGTCAAGGGATATGCGGGAAAGCCGGATATCCCTTTGTTATATAAAAAGACAATTGTTGATATCAAGGAAGAACATAACGGAAAGGAAATAGTGGTTGACCGTACCATGATTCGTATTCTTGGAGTTGATTCTGGAAAAGAGGATATTACGAACAGACTCCAGATTGAAGAAGCGGGGCCGGGATATTGTCATTTTCCAGCGGGTGACAGCAGAGGATATGATGACGAATATTTCAAAGGTCTGACAGCTGAACGGCAGATCACAAAGAAAGTCAATGGTGTTATCAAAAAAGTGTGGGTAAAGAAAAGCGGTGCAAGAAACGAGCCGCTTGACTTATTCAATTACAATTATGCAGTTGAGGAAATCCTTAGACCTGAATGGGACACTCTGGAAGAGAAACTGAAAAAAGGTATCAACTACATGAAGAAGACAAAGGCAAGGCATATACCACGCAGGTCCATAAACGGTATAGAGGAGTAGCATATGACAATAGTGATTAAAAACAAGACACAGCTTACAGAAGCGAAAGAAATGCTGGATGCCCTGAAAAAGGCAAAGTTAAAGATATTAGGTGGAGGACAGGCTTATTCAATCGGCGGACAGACAATGACAAGAGCCAGCCTGAAAGAGATATCGGAAGAGATAAGCGCATATGAACAGGCAATAGATGCCTATGAGACATATGGAACGTCCAAACGGCGGACTGTAAGGGCAGTACCCTTGGGATAGGAGCATAAATGGGATTTTGGGAAGACAGAAAGACGTTGCGTGAATCCAGGCGTGCGCTGGAGATCGCACAGGCAGAAAACCAAATTGCAAAAATGAAAGCAAACACAGCAGCAATGGATGTACAGAGAGAGGCTGTAGAGAGGTTCGCCAACAGTGGATATTCGCATGGTGGGGCATCGACCAGTGCAACATGGGCGAAACGGTACCATTCAGACAGCAGGTCACCCAAAAGTGACATTGAAGAGAACAGGAAGCTGTTAAGAGAGCGTACCAGGGATTTGGCAATGAATGCGCCGGTTGCCGTGGCGGCAGTCAATGCTACCAGGACAAGCTGTGTAGGAATCGGATTGATACCAAAGCCTAAAATTGATTATGACTTTCTGGGTATCAGCAAGGAAGAGGCAGTAAGCATACAGCAGAGAATCAAGAAGGAATTTGCCCTATGGGCGGAAAGCACACTCTGCGATATCTGCGACCTTAACAATTTCTATGAACTACAGCAGATTGCTTTTAGTGATTGGCTGAAGAACGGTGAAGAATTTGTAACCCTTACCTATGATGAAGAATTACCATACATGCCATACCAGTTGAGGTTGAGGCTGATATCAGCTGACAGGATCAGCACACCCGGAAGTGTAGACGGTGAGTATACAGGATATGACCAGAAACAGAAGAATGGTAATGTCGTTATGAATGGTGTGGAGATTGACCCAAATGGTAAAGTAGTAGCTTATCACATTTGCTCAAATTTTCCAGGGGAATATGATGAGAAAATCCCACAATGGACAAGAGTTGAGAAACGAGGAAAACTGACAGGCAATCCAAACATCCTGCATGTATTCAACGCAGATAGGGCGGAGCAGTACAGAGGTGTTCCATTTTTAGCACCGGTAATAACGTCACTCAAACAGATGACTAGATATACAGAAGCAGAGATTATGGCAGCAGTCATCAATGCCATGTTTTCACTATTCGTTGTTACAGAGAACGGCAATGACGTGGAAGGCTTCGGCGGTGTTGATGACGAGGGCTATAATGGGAAATTCCCGGATAAGCCTTTAGATGAGGATGAAATCAAGCTGGGGAACGGCACGATTAATTTCCTGAAAGCAGGGGAATCCGTGCAGGCAGTAGAGAGCAAACATCCAAACGGCAATTATGAAGGATTCGTCAATGCATTCTGCATGATGATAGGGGCTGCACTGGAAATCTCCCCTGAAGTACTCATGAAAAAATTTACGAATAACTTCTCTGCATCGAAGGGCGCTTTGAATGAGACATGGCGCTCTTTTAGTATGCGCAGGAAGTGGTTCGCAGATGATTTCTGCCAGCAGGTATATGAGATGTGGTTTGCAGAAGCGGTCAGCAAAGGCAGGATAAATGCTCCCGGATTCTTTGCTGATCCAATGATTAGAAAGGCATATACTAATGCAACATGGACAGGACCAGCGCAGGGATGTCTTGATCCGGTCAAGGAAGTAAATGCCGCAGTAACAAGGATGAGTAATGGACTTTCTACCCATGAGGATGAATGTGCTGCAATCAATGGCAGTGATTATGATGACAATATCAGGACATTAATGAATGAGAATGAGAAGCTGGCAGAAGCGTTGAGACCGATGAAAGAATTGCAGGAATCACAGACTCAGGGAGTGATAGAGGAGGATAAGGACGATGAAGAAGATTAAGTTAAGAGGTCCTATCGTATCGAATGATATGGGATGGATATATGACTGGATAGGATGGGATGCAGCATATCCACGGCAGTTAGAAGAAGCGCTGGAAGAGGCAGCAGGGGATGATGTGGTAATAGAGATCAATTCGCCTGGTGGAGTGTGTATATATGGATATGAGATGTATACAGCGATTAAGAACTATGAAGGTAAGGTTACAGTCCATGTGATCAGCGCAATGTCAGCCGCTACATTACTTGTGTGTGCAGCTGATGAAGCACTGATATCTGATACAGGTATCTTCATGATTCATAATGCGCAATCTTCTGCTCAAGGAGATTACAGGAATATGCAGATGGAAGCTGATGCATTGAAGGAATTTAATGCCGGTATAATTAACGCATATGTGAAAAAGACGGGCAAGAGCAGGGAAAAGATACAGCAGCTGATGGATAATGACAGCTATATGAGCCCACAGACAGCGATAGAACAGGGATTTATAGACGGTTATATGTTCGGCGATCCCACTAATCGGGATGAGCAGACAGAACAGGATGCAATTGATTTTGCAAATCAGGTAGTGGCATCCAGGGCAGGACAGCAGATAATCCCCGAAGCCAAAGCAAAGGAGATCATGCAGGCTTTAAAGTTTGCGTCGCAAAAGCAGAATATTGGCGAAGTAGCCATTTCTGATAAAGACAAAAAGAATGAAGGAGGAAAAACCATGACATTAACAGAATTTTTGGCTGAGAATCCTGAGGCACAAGCCGAGATGGATGCGGCTACTGCACAGGCAAGGACAGAAGGGGTAAATGCGGAAAAGGACAGAATGAGGTCACTTGACGCAATTGCCAAGACAGTATCACCGGAAGCACTTAACGAAGCTAAATATGGAGAGAAACCCATTGATGGACCCACACTTGCATACCAGGCATTGGCAAAAGGTGACATGATGGCAGCTGCATATATGGCAGAAGCAATCAAGGATTCCAAGGATTCCAATGCAACGGATATTGGGATTGGCAGACCGGATGCAGGGGAAGGACAGGACAATGAAGCAGATGAGATGGCATCATACGTGAATGCCAAGAGAGGGGGAAAATAAGATGTCATTATTAAACAGACCGGCATATGAGGTGGAAAAGGATAATCTGATCTACGATGCAAAGCATCCGGTTGATGTCAAGGTTGTGCAGGTCAAGGTTACAGCTGATGAGGCAGGTGTAATTAAGAGGGGACAGGTCATTGACAGTGAAGCGGGTGAGTACAGCATCCATGCTGCGAGTGGCGAACCATGCATGATCGCAGAGGAAGACACAAGCTATGCAGCGGATGATACAGAGGTTGCAGTACCTGTATATATCAGTGGTACGTTCCGGGCAAGTGAAGTGATCGCAAATCCTGAACTTACAGATGCGGACATTGAAACACTTAGAATCAAAAATATTATTTTGAAGTAAAGGAGAAGGAACATGGTAGTTGAAACATATAAGTTAATCGAAACCATCAAAAAGATGTACTCTGTAGCCCAGTTCTTTAAAGACCGCTATTTCCCTGATGGCAAGACCTTCTATTCAGAGAAAGCGTTGATTGAGACAAAAAAGGGCGGGCGCATGGTAGCACCATTTGTAATCCCGGTGGTAGGGGGCATCCCGATGGAATCAGAGGGATACAGAGCATATGAGGTCAAAGCCCCATACATTGCACCTAAGATGCCGATTACAGCCGAAGAGCTGGAATTAAAGGCATTCGGAGAATCGCCCGAATCCGGCAGGACACCGGCACAGAGAGAAAACGAGATTGAATCAGAACATATGGATGATATGAGACAGGCTATCTATCGCAGACAGGAGCTTATGTGTGCGGATATCATTACTACAGGCAAGATTCTTATGAAACATTTTGCCACAGCGGATGATGCAGCCAATGATGTAAATTACAAAGTGCAGATTCTTCAGTTCTATGAGAATGAATTCAAGAACAAGTATCGTTTCACAAAAGCGTGGTCATCAATGACAACACAGGAAAAGATTCAGGAATTTTACAAGATTGCTTTGATTTTGAAGAAAAGAGGCGTGAAAGCTACTGATATTGTCATGACCGGGGACGTATCCATGGATCTTATGACAGACAAGGATTTCCTTGAATTCTACAATAAGCTGCATGTTAATACAGGTATCATTGACCAGAAGGAACTCCCGGACGGTGTGACATGTAATGGTAATATCAACGTGAATGGTGTTATCTTTACACTGTTTACATATGATGAGGAATTTGCGGATTTGGATGGTGAAGTGAAACCACTGTTGCCAAAGGGTACAATTGCATTCCTTAGACCTGCAATGGGTACAACTGCATATGCGCAGGTAACATTTGTCAAGGGTACATCATTTGTATCTTATGCACAGAGAATTGTGCCTAGAGTAGTGGCAAGCGAAACAGATAACATTGTGGAAGTACAGATGTTCTCAAGGCCTGTTCCATATCCCTATGACTGGGATGGATGGCTGATAGCCAATATTTACGACACACCTGCATCAAGCCAGACTGAAGCAGATAACAGCGTGGATACAAATGAAGGTGAGACCCCCGGTGTAACACTGAAGACAGAGGCAGAGATCAGGGCACTTGCCAAGAAAGCGGATGTGATCTCCTATGCTGAATCCATCGGATTATCCGGACTGACAACAGACATGAAGCTGGAAGAACTTCAGGGAGCAGTGTTAAAGTATCAGGATGAGACATATGGTGACTGATCGAAGGAGGACGTAGAGTATGGCAATTACGGCAAATACTACAGTCATAGTAGGCGGCAGGGCTTATAAGGCAGGACAGACGATTCCAAGTCTGCCTGCCATTGATAAGGAATGGATGAAGAAAGCCGGTTACATCACTGAGACAACAAATAAAAAAGAAGATAAAAAGGCAGCAACCGTAGAGGAAACCAAAGATGAACTTTAAAGAAGCGTATCAGGAAGACCTGGGGAATGCCTTTTTTGACCTGGAAGAGTTTGCAAGCAAACACATGATTGATGGGGAAGAATATACGGTAGTTTTAACAGATATGTCAGGTGAAGAAGCAAGAGCATTGTATGGCAACAGCTCAGTACTGAATCCAAAAGAAACGGCAATAATGAAGACCAGTTATGTGATATATATTCAGGATACTGAACTAAAACGTAAGTTTTCAGTAAATTCCATGATTAATTTAGATGGAAGGAAATATTTCGTACAGAGTGTAGCACATACGGAAGGTGTCTGTAGATTGGCTATAGGTGGACATTCGGTGTAGTTGCACCGGTGCAACATGAGGTGATACTAAATGTTTAGTACAACAATTGAGATTGATGAAACAGAAATAAAAAAAAGATTAGGAACGCTATCTGAATATTCTGGAAAAGTAATGTCACGGGCTGTTAACAGGGCATATCCAACTGGAAAAACTACAATTGCCAGGGAAACCAGAAAAAGGTATTTGATAACAGCAAAAGAAATAAATGATTCAAAGACATTACATATAACAAAAGCAACCCCATCTAGTCCAACTGCAATACTTGAATATACAGGAGGACATAGGAATCTTGCATGGTGGAATAATAAGAGGGCTGTAACGCCTAATACTATAATTCATTGGTCGCACGGCATACCGAATGTGAGAACATATAAGGCAGCAGTAATGAGAGGTACACCAAAACAGGAATTAATAGGAGAAGATAACAACAAACCTTTTATACAGAGAGTAAGAAAAGGGGAAAGAAGTGATTTTACCGGACTGTTCCGCAGAAATGGTTCTGATCGGAATTCTAAATTAGTAAGTGTACAGGCACCTGCAATACCACAAATCATTAAAAATGAGGAAGTAATGGCTCAGTTTAGACGTGCTGCCGGTCCAATGCTGCAAAAGCGACTTGAACATGAGATTGATGTCGTTTTGAAAGGGGTAGTAAGATGACAGATTTACATTTACAGGATGCCTTGATACAGGAATTGAAATACTTGACAGAAAGTCACAGCCTAAAAAAGTTGAATGGTGATGTGTGGGATAATTATCATATATATCGGCAGGAAAAGCCATATAAGGATGATGACGATGTATCCGAGCAGGAAGATTATATTATAGTAATGCTGGATGACGAAGATACTGACGAAGATGGATGTTGGATTGTCACTATACATATGATATTCAGTATCATGCTGTATGATGAAGAGAACCAGGGCAACCTGGTCCTGGCATCCCTTATGAACCAGGTCGATCTGCACTTGACCAAGAAGGAAATCATTGCAGGGGTATATGAGATGGAAAAGGAGAAGCACAAGAGATTTAATCAGGAGTGTTATCCTAATTTCTATGAATGTGACTACATTACAAAATGGAAGCTCCCTGCAATGAATATGGAAGGAATCGGCGATTTGATATGACGTATATGTACTTAGGTCCAGAGTTGAAAGGAATAGTCCGGCATAATCAGATATTTACGTATAAGCCGGATGAGGTAATTACAAAGGCATGTGAACAGAATCCACTTGCAAAGCATCTGTTTGCGCCGATGGACAATATCGTAGAAAGCAAAAATGAACTGAGGAGACCCGGTTCATTTTTGTCTATAGCATATGAAAAAGTAGAAAAAACAAGGAGGTAGACCATGGTAGATTATAAGCATGGAATAGACACGAAGCGGGATTCTGATATTTCAATCTCGACAACAAAGGCTACTACAGTACAGGTGGCGGTTGGTACAGCTCCGGTCAACCTATTGGATGACCCAAAGAGTGCAGTGAACAAGCCCGTACTTGTGAGTAACAAAGATGATGTAAGAAAGTCTCTTGGGGTATGTACAAATTACGGCTCTTACACTTTGATGCAGACGATGCTGGCATCATTGCAGAAGACAGGGGTAGCGCCTGTGGTAATGATCAATGTGCTTGACCCTGCAAAACCGTCACATGTAACTGCTGTGGCAGGCAAGGAATTTGATGTGGCAAAGGGAACAGCTACGATTGAGGAAGAGGGAATTCTTCTTGATACACTGGTAGTATCTGCTACTGGTGGGGCACAGGGAACCGTTGACGTGGATTATGTTGCTGCATTTAATAATGCAGGATATGTAACGGTTGCGGTTGTGGATGGCGGTGCACTGGATGGTGAGAGTAAATTGACCATTGCATACACGAAACTGAATCCTGAAGGAGTTACTTCAATGGACATCATCGGCGGTGTAACAGAGGATGGAACCAGAACAGGTATTGAGCTTATAGATGAAGTATACAGTCAGTTTCAGTATATCCCGGATATCATATCAGCTCCCAAATATTCCGCAGATGCAACAGTTGCAGCAGCATTGGAGGCTAAGGCAGAGCTGGTAGGTGATCTTACCAATGCAATCGCAGTAGTGGATATGGAATCTTCCGAGACTACGAAGTTGGCAGACATCAAGAAGGCAAAAGACAAATTAGGGTGCTTCTCACGCTGGACGGTGCTCTGCTGGCCGAAGGTACTTATGGCAGGGGAAGAAATCTATGCTTCCGCTGCTGTAGCCGCCATGCTCCAGCTTGCCACGGCACAGAATGCAGGGATTCCAACATCCCCTGATAATAAGGCAGTGCCCATTGACGGTGTGGTACTGGAAGGCGGCAAAGAGATTCACCTTACCAAGAAACAGGTCAATAACTATCTGAACGCAGAAGGTGTGCTTGGCTTTTCCTACATGGGCGGCTGGAAGTGCTGGGGTAATAATACATCGGCATTCCCGGAGAATACAGATCCTAATAACCGCTTCATAAAGTGTGTAATGTTAAGCAACTATCTGGAAAACAGGTTTAAGACAGAGTATCTGCCTGCTGTAGGGGCTGATGGGAAGTACAAAACGATAGAATCTATCGTGAGCAATTACAATGCAGACTTGAACGCACTGACACCGGATTATCTGGCAGGGGCGGAGGTAATCTTCAATAAGGATGAGAATCCGATTTCGGCGATACTGGAAGGACACTTTGTATTCCATACACGATATGCGGATTGGACTCCAATTGAATATATCGAAAATGATTTCACGTGGGATTCAAAGATTTTGGAAAATGCATTTGAAACAGGAGGTGAGGCATAATGAGCAAGTTAATTCCAGATAAAATTAACAACTTTAACGTCTATTTCGAAACGGCATCCGATGCAAATAAGCTGATCGGCGTAACAGATGAGCAGACATTACCTAATTTGCAAAGCATGTCTGAGAGTATTAATCTTGCGGGCATGGCAGGTGAGGTTGATTCCCCGACTGTAGGACAGTTCCAGAGTGCGGAGTTTACAATTACATTCTCCAACATCGCCAAGAGTTCACTTGAGATTGCAGCTCGTGATAATGTGCCGTTGATATTAAGAAGTGCACAGGAATTCATTGACCCAGAGAATTCAGGGAAGAGCTTCAAACAGAGAACAATTACTGTTCGTGGTATGACCAAGGCTATCAACTTCGGTACATTGAAGAAAGGTGGATATGGAAAGCCAAGTATTACGAAAGAACTGTATTACTACAAAGATGAAATCGACGGTGAGGTCGTAGCGGAAGTAGATAAGTTCAACGGAAAAGTAATTATGGCTGGACAGGACCTTACAAAAGATATTTTAAATTATATTTAAGGTATTAATCACGGCAGGGCATAGATAGCCCTGCTGTTTTAAAAAGAAAAATGTGACAGATTCTGTCACATCGGAAGAATTGAAGAAAGAGAAGGAGACAATCTATGGCTGAAGATAGCAGAAAAGAAATCATGGACAGTGAGACAGAAGAGCGTGCAGGACTGGAAGCAGCAGCAGATACAGTACATGAAGAGAAAACAGAGGATATAGAAGAAGTGAACAGCCGGTTCCCTTATATTATCCCACTGACAAAAACCTATGACCTGGATGGAAAGAAGATCAGCGAACTGGACTTATCCGGGCTGGAGGACCTGACTACAACAGATGCGGAATACATAGAACGTGTGATGGCAAAGATGAACCACCATCCAATCAATAAGTTTGCGGATACTACTTATGTGAAACATATTGCAATGAGGGTAACAGGCTTGCCGGTAGAATTCTTCAATGCCTTAAAATGGAGGGATATGAGACACATCATAGCTCGTATTACAGTGTATTTTTTATATTAGGTGCATCAGATGACCTGGTGCAGAACCTGAAAAGAATACAAATAAGGGTTGCCATGAGACTGAACAGTTCTATCGAGTACTTATCCAATATGCCAATATCCCAGTTTATGGAACTGGTAAATGACATTATTGAGATGGATGAGGAAGACAGACAAAGAAGGCAGAGCAGATAAGATAAGGGGGGACGTGAATGGCTCAGACAACGTATGATTTAACACTGAGACTCGGAGCCAAGACGAACCAAAGTTTTAAGTCAGTAATAAACCAGGCAGAAACAGCATTAGGTGATCTGAACTCTATGAGCAATGTTGCAATGGCTAGTATGGCGGCGGCAGCAGCTGGAGCAGCTACAGTGACTGTCAAAGCTATATCAGATGCAGCAGAAACTTACAAGGGATTTGAAACAGAAATCAAGACTGTACAGTCAATTTCAGGGGCTACTGCTTCAGAATTCCTGGAATTGAAACAGGCAGCTATGGATGCGGGTAGAACTACGATATTCACTGCTACAGAAGCTGCATCTGCATTGGAATACACATCGTTAGCGGGTTGGAGTGTTCAAGAGTCAATTGAAGGAATGCCAGGAATCATCGAAATGACAGCAGCTACGGGAGCTGATTTAAAGACTACCTCTGATCTGTTAACAGATTCCATGAGTGCTTTGAGCATAGGAGTAGATGGTCTTGACACTTATATGGATAAGCTGATCCAGACCAATAACAAAGCCAATACTACTGCTGAACAACTTATGGAGGCGCTGATTGGGTCAGGCGGAGCTGCCAAGACATTAGGAGCAGATCTAAATGATACGATTACATCACTTGGTGTATTTGCAAATAACGGATTGAAAGGAACAGAAGCAGGAACAGCTTTAAATGCTATTTTTGTCCGTTTGGCGGGTAATAGCGCAGCAATCAAAGAACTGGGTAGACTAAAAGTCGATATTTGGGATAAAGGACAGTTTGTAGGATTCGAAGAGGCATTGCAAAGGATTAATAGTGCTATGTCACAGATGACCAGCGAAGAAAAAGCATTAAGCCTAAAACAAATTGCTGGTACAAATTATTATTCTGAAATGGCATATCTCCTGGAATCTGTGAATGCACAGAACGGACAGAAAAGTGCATTCGATAATTTAAAATCCCAGATTGAAGGCAGCCAGGGTGCCCTTGATAAGATGTATGAGACAACCACTGATACGTTGGAAGTATCAGAGAAGTTATTTCAGTCAGCAAAAGAAGATATGCAGATTCAATTTATTGATCTGTATTCGGATAATGCTAAAGAATTTGTAAGCTGGGCAGCAGAGAAGCTCCCTGTAGCAACAGATGCCCTTGTGGAATTCGGCGAAGCACACCGGGCAGATTTTGCCGACCTGACGGAAAGTGCAGAACAGGGGATAGAGAAGTTCTGGAACCTGGGAATGGAGGCCGGTGACTGGCTCCTTGATAATAAGCAGGCAGTAATCGGAGGTTTGAAAGGTGTAGCACTTGGTATAGTTGCGATAAAAGGTGCAACAGCAGGACTGTCCATTGCAAAGAGCCTTACCAATCCGGTAACAGCGGCAGGACTGGCACTATGGGGTGGAGTTACTGCCTTTGGAGCAATCAGAGGAGCGATTCAGGATGCGGAAGATGCAGCAAGGGACGCTAACCTTGCGGAACACTTCGGAGAAGTGAGCCTGTCATTAGAAGAACTGGATGCACTGGCAAGGCAGATAGTAGGGGAAGACAGTCTGAACGGCGTATCATCCATGCTGAAATCAGCAGCGGAGACAGCATCAGCCATTGAAGCGGTAACGGATGTCTGGGCAGAACTGCAAAAGAATAGTTGGAAGGTCAATATCGGGTTCAGTATGGACACTGACGACTATGAAGCATATGGAAAGACCATTGAAAAGTATATATCATCTGTGCAGGATTATGCGGAAGATAAAGGATATGAGGTACATATCGCCGCTACACTACTGTTTGGGGAAGATTCCGGGCAGGATGCAGGGGGCAGCGCATTCTTTGCCTCATTACAACAGAAGTTAGAGGAGTATGGAGCCTCACTACATGATTATCTCTACGATGAAACGAATGGGGCATTACTTGATGGAATCATAGACATAGATGAAGATGCGATTGTACAGGAATATCTGTCTAAGATAAGTAATATTACAGCTGCCGTATCAGATGCTGAGAATGCCGCAAAATTGGAGTCATTGACACTGAAGTACAGCGGAGCAGACCTGACACCGGATTCCATGGCACAGCTTCAGGATGACATTGGTGATTACATCCAGGAGAGTCAGGAAGGTGCACAGCAGGCATATGAAAGCCTGATGACAGAGTATCATGCGAGACTTGCACTTGACCCAAGCTATACACAGCAGGATTTTGATAAGGATTCCGGACAGGCATGGGAAGCATATTATAAGAAACAGGCTGATTCTGCCATGAGTGGCATTAATTACATGCTTGATACACTGCATGATGCATATCCTGATCTGGAAGGTGAACTGGAACAGTATCAGGAAGATCTGAATGGAATCATGGAAAAATACATGAATCCGGATGAGATAGGTTCTGATATGTGGGAGACAAATCCATATCTGATTTATCAGAACATGCAGGATGAAGCTTATGAAGCCATGAAGAATAACATGGTGGATGAGGATAGAGCAGCATTACAGAAGTATATGGATCAGATGACGCCTACAATGGAAGTCCTGACGGATGTATTCAAGTCATACGAAGCAGCCGGGAAAGATATACCGGAAGAATTGCAGAAGTTCCAGGAGCAGTGGCAGATGCTCAAAGACCTTGTTGGTAACAACAAGGAACAGGCGTCAATTGATTTATGGAGTGCGGCATCAGATAATGAATCATTCAAGAAGTTTTTAGGGCAATATGGAATGCAGGTTGATGAAGCCAGCATGTATATAAGTAAGAAAACAGATGAATTAGAAACAGCAGCATCAGGAAGTGAATCCTCAAAGAAGCTTACCAATCCAAGTATATACGAAGCTTATAACAGCAATATGGCAAAGAACGGATTATCAGGCTGGAGCGCATTCTCTGATGATGGTGTTGCCAATTATAAGAAGAATACATTATCAGAAATCGGAACACTGAGGACATGGACAGAAGCACAGATTGAGTACTTTTTTTCAAAGGATTATTCAACGGAAGCAAAAGTTAATCTTACTTTAGAGCCGAGTCTTACAGCAGCATTAGGAACGAACAGACTATATAACGGGACAAAGGTATTTCATAATGCACAAGGAGGTATCTATGATAAGCCTATTCTGACAACGTTTGCGGAGAATGGTGCAGAAGCAGCAGTACCTTTGGATGGTTCTGCCCGGGCAAAAGACATATGGACACAGGCAGGTGAAATCCTTGGGATGTTCCAACCTGTAAACAGGGATGGAACATTACTGGCAGGATTAACCGGCGACAATGCCAGCGGCAATTCTAGTCATTTTGATGCAGGTGGAATTCAGATTTCATTTAATCCGACTATAACGATACAAGGGAACGCAACTAGAGAAGAAATCCAGAAAGGGCTTGAACTGTCGATGGACGACTTACGTGAGATGATTATGCAGATTCAGAAAGAGAATTCCAGAGTAAGTTTTAATATGTAGGAGTTGGATATGGGTGGTTATTATTACGAAACAAAGCAGGGTGACATGTGGGATTATATCGCATGGAAGGTATATAAGAATGAACGGATGATCGGGAAATTGTTAAATGCACCTGAGAACCGAGAAATCATGACTACATATATATTCTCTGCCGGCACTAAAGTATGGTGTCCTGAAATAGCTGGACAGACTACGGCATCAGAGCTGCCACCATGGAGGGATAATGGCTGATGGAGACAATGAGGTCTAAGCTCTTAATAGAATATAATAATATAGAAGCAACAGAAATCATTGCAAATGACTGTGAATCATTTACGTGGAAAGATAATGCAACAGGGACAGCGGACACCATGACGCTGTCCCTGTCCAATTTGAATAAAAAGTGGATGAACGGTTTTTACCCTTTGGATGAAGATACGTTCAAGGCGTGGATCCAGCTACAGGAATGGGCAGCAGATTATAAGGACGGGAAGATATATTGCGGTTGTTTTGCCGTTGATTCCCTGCAATATTCCGGTTATCCAGAGAAGTTACAGCTATCGGGCATATCTACTCCGACAGACAGCAATTTCAATGTGAAGCAGAAGAACAGGACTTGGAGCAAGACTACCATTAAAGTCATCATGGAAAGCATTGCAGCAGAGGCTGGTATAGAATTGGCTTTTGATGCAGAGGATGTAAAGATTGATTCAGTCAATCAGACAGGCAAGACAGACCTTGCTTTTGCCTATTCATTATGCAGCGAATATGGCCTGTCTCTCAAACTGTACAACAATAAGATGATTGTATATGACCAGACTGCGTATGAGGGCAAGGAAGCAAGATATACGATAACTGCTGACCAGCTTGGCGGAAGCGGTTCATATAGCATAAGCAAGCAGACCACAAAGCTGTATGACAGTGTAAAAATCCAGTATACGAACGGGAAAAGAGGCAAGACGCTAACGTATGAGTACATTATTCCAGGTAAAGATGGTAAGCGTCAGATGTTTGTTACAACCAAGGCAGAATCACTTAGTGATGCCGAGAAGAAAGCCAAGGCAGCATTGAGGAAGAACCTGAGAGAGAGTTTGCAGATTTCAATAAAAATGATGGGAAGTGCAAAATATCTGGCAGCTGATTGCTTTAACTTGAGCGGATTTGGAAATCTGGATGGTAAGTATTTTATTGATGCGATTACTCATCAGAAGTCCGGTGGGAAGTATACCATATCACTTACGGCACATATGGCTGTAACGGAGTTTTAGGAGGATATATGGCAACATTATTCTATGGGAAAATATCGACTGTGAATTATGAGAGTGGTACAGCGAATATTGCATTACCGGACAGGGAGAATCAGATCATACAGGATGTGCCTTTTCTATCGTCTGAATATTATATGCCGGGGTCAGGCGATATGGTAGCAGTAATATTTGAAGAGATAGACGGGCAGATTGGGAAAGGGGTAATACTGGGGAAGATTTTCCTACAGGATAATGCCCCAAAGGTAAGCGGTAAAGGAATTTACTATAAAGAATTTCCGGGCAATGCAGCACTTAAATATGACCAGAACTCGGAGACGATGGAAATTACAGCAAAAAAGATAGTAGTTGATGAACTTGTGTATAGAACATTGACGCAGGGGTGATAAGACATGGCAAATGTGGGAAACTTCGGCACTGTGAGCTTTATGTGCATGGGAAGTAACAAGATGCTATCGTTCCATGATTTATCAAGGACAGCTACAGCCAGTTACGCAGAACATGAAAGAAATGGAGAAAAATCATATCTTGAATTTGGTGCAGATGGATTGGATGAGTTGTCTCTTGAAATAGAAGCAGATGCCAGATTTGGATTTAAACCATTGGATGTGCAGGACCAACTTTTTACAATGAAGAGCGCCGGACAGGCAGAGAATTTCATATTGGGTGGAAGGCAGATAGGGGATAACCCATATGTGATCACGGAGATTACAGAGACTTACAGATCTATGTATGTAGATGGTCGTCCAATTCGGATTGGACTTGCATTAAAACTCAAAGAGTATGCTAATCAGGTAGCGCTGATTGAAACAATACCGGGCAGGGAATTTGGAGATGGGACATCATCAGAACCAGCCGTAACAAGCAGCGACACTTATATAGTGAAAAAGGGTGACTGCCTCTGGAACATTGCAAAGAAATATTACGGTAAAGGTGCATCATACACAAAGATTTTCAATGCAAACAATAATCAGATCAAGAATCCCAACCTGATTTATCCTGGGCAGGTTCTTACGATTCCTAAGTAGGGGGACATTATGGAAGTTGAAATATTATCAGGAAGAAAAATGACTCAAACAGAAAGTGAAAGCATCAGAAACAATATTGAAACATTGGCATCTACACCATATGGCACAGCCCCATTTATTCGGGATATGGGAATTAAGGATTACCCGCCACAGGATGCGTCTGAAATAAGGAAGAACAGCTATGCAGCGGAAGTAATCACACAGGCTAGAAGATGGGAAGACAGAGCCAAGGTTTCAGAAGTGGGTTTTTCCGGGGAAAATAAAGTTAAGGTGGTGATAAGCAGCAATGGCTAGTATTAATTCACTTGATAATTTACCTAAGATTGATCTGTTGGAAGATGAAGGACTTACGTATGATTCCATTGTAAATGACATGATTGCAGATTATGAAAGCAAATGGAAGGACTTGACGGGAGAAGACCTGACACTATACCCGGCTGATTCAAGAAGAATCCTGTTGAATGTGACAGCTGGAAAACTCTTTCAGCTTGCATCTATCATGAATGAACGACACAAGCTCAATTTCCTCCAATACATGCATGGTGACTTCCTGAAGAACTGGGCAAGCTGCTTTGGGTTCAAGGAAGACGGCACGGAGTCGGCAAAGGTTACGCTAAGATTCCATCTACAGGATGAACAATTGACAGACGTTACCATACCGGCAGGTACAAGGGTAACGTCAGGGGATAAGGTGTTTTTCCGGACGGATGAAGAAACCTCCATTGTGGCAGGAGAATTGTATGTAGATACAAGTGCAACATGCATGTCAGTAGGCACGCAGGGAAACGGATATCTACCTGGACAGCTCAATCTTATAGTTGATCCAATTAATCTTGTAGACAGTGTAGAGAATACAACAACAAGCGCAGGTGGGCATGACGAATATACCAATGAAGAACTGAGAGAGTTGATTTATAACTTCCCGGATGTATATTCGGTAGCCGGTCCTGAAAACGCATATATAGAATTGGTCAAAATGTACAGCAGCAATATCGTAGATGTGAAGGTAATAACTACCAAAGAAGCATTAGTAAAGATATATGTATTACTACAAAATGGTGTGATACCGCAGGAAGACTACTGTAATAAGATATATGAGTTTATCAAGAGCCTGAAACAGACACCGGACACAGACAAAGTGGAAGTGATTCCACCAACAGTAAAAAAATATTCAATAAAGGCTACATATTATATTCCAATCGACAAGAAAGAGATTGCAGATGGAATCAGGGAAGCTATAGAAGATGCCGGGCATGAATTCGCAGAATATACAAAAAGCAGGATAGGCAGGGCGATTAATCCTGGAATATTGACAGCGTATGTGAATGCAGCAGGTGGTTCCAGGATAGAGATAGAAGAACCTGTATACCAGACAATAGCGGAAAATGAAGTTGCTGTATGTGAAAACTTGGAAATAACATTTGGAGATTTTGATAGGGAATAGGAGGCAGATATGTTTCAGTTTGATGATATTGGAAGTACATATTCGTCATTGCCTCCTAATTTGCAGGACATAGCAAATGAATGCTTCGGATATGCATTTGACAGGCAGATGAAGAAATTCCATAGACTAGCCAATCAATTGACAGTATGGAGCGATCTCGATCATGTAGATTCCAAGTACTATGATTATATCGCATTGTGCATTAAGGCTCCTTACTATAAGTCAAGCTATCCAAATACTATGAAGTTGCAGTTAATTAAGACTGCGATTGAAATGCACAGATATGCAGGAACGCAAAGGGCAGTTGATAAACTATTAGACCTTATTTTTGAAAAAGCATACTTCCAGCCATGGTACGAATATGGAGGAGAACCATATCATTTTAGATCTAAGGTATATGATGTGCTTACACAAGATGCCATAGAAGAATTTGTTGATATTGTAAAGAAAGTAAAGGCAGCCAGGTCTATAATGGATGGATTGTCAATAGGCAGAGAGGCATATGGAACAATATATGTTGGAGTTGCTACAGTATCACACTGTAAAGGTGTTCCAATTGAAGAAGGCTCTAAATTGCAGAGAACAATTGAGCTAGATAATAGCTCCGGGGCATTTACATATGTGAGGGAGAAGAATCCAGATATAATGAGCATTTAGACAACAAGGAGGGAAAACAATATGCCACAACCATTTAATCCTGCTGTATTGACGGCAGAAGGAGAAGCCCTGCTTGCGAAAGCAGCGGTAGGAGAATGTAAGATAGCTTACGTGTGTATGGCAGTAGGCTGTGGAATTTACAGTGATACTGAAAAGACAGCAGATGCTTTAAAGGAACGAAGGGCATTAAAACTAAAGAAAAATGAGTACTCTTTTACAGGTGTGACGCTTGAAAATAAGAACTGTGTAATGCTTACATCCCTGATCACAAACCAGGACCCGGTTACTATGCAGCCTCTTATAGAAGATGGGTATTACATAAATGAAATTGGTATTTATGCAAAAGAGAAAGATGCGGATGATTCCACGGCAATTTTATACAGTGTTGCAATTACAGCCGGTGAAAATGGAACAGGAGATTACATGCCGCCGTTCAATGGGCATAACCGTACAGAGATTACGCAGAACTATTATATTACGGTGAATAATAGTTCTGATGTAATTGTCCAAATGAAAGGTGCTGCACTGCTGGTAGAAGATGCTTTGATACTTCTCGATACAGATATAGTAGAAGAAGCATTTCATAGCGTGTTTACACTGGGGACTACTGGTGGAGATGAAACAGCTTTGAGCGAAGCCGAGATAACGGATGCATTAAGTACTACATGGAATGGAGAGTCCAGTTCAGATCCTACAGCATTAAGTGCAGAGGATGTAAATGAGGCAGTAGAAACTGAATGGAACGGAGAAAGCAGCCCAGACCCTACGGCATTAAGCGCAGAGGATATCACAGACGCAACGCAATAACTTATAACATAGGAATCAATTGTATTCACCGATAGCTTGCTTACAGATATGTATTAGGAGGAATCAATATGTCAGAGACAAAGAAACTGAACAAAGTAGGATTAAGCCAGGTATGGGCTAAGATTGTAGCAAATTTTGTAGCAAAGCAGGACGGGAAAGAGCTTGTCGATACCACGCTGATCCAGAAATTAAATAACATGAAAGCTGATGGGGAAGCCAATGTTATTGAGAAGGTTTCTGTAAATGGAGTAGAGCTGAGTGTTTCAGAAAAAGGTGTAGATATTACAGTACCAACAGGAACACTTGCTGGACTGGATGAGGTTGGACAGGAGCAGTTATCCGCAGCATTGGCAGCAGTAATTGCTGGCAAGGCAGACAAGGCAACTACCCTGGCAGGATATGGCATTACAGATGCTTATACAAAAGAGGAGACTGATGCAGCTATCAATGCAAAGGTTACAGGTGTGTATAAGGTGCAGGGGTCAGTTGCTTTTGCTGATCTGTCAAAGCAGACCAAAGAAGAAGGATATGTGTATAATGTCACAGATGGCTTTACTGCAGACAATACATTCCTGGAAAAAGAACAGGGTAAAAAGTTTCCGGCTGGAACAAATGTTGTTTATACGGCTGATGGATGGGATGCCATGGCAGGAACATATGACTTTAGCGGCTATATGTTAAAGGCTGATCTTGTTGATATTACAGAAGATGAGATCAATGAAATCTGCGTAATGCCAGTGTAATTCCACGCACAAATAGTAACCAGTAGTTAATAAGTAAGCAGGCTACCGCTGAATGCAATTGAACAAATAAGGAGGATTACTTATGAGTAATAACAAACTTAATAAAGATGGAGTAAAGGCATTTTGGGACAGGGTCTTTGTTCTGATCAAAAAAATCACAGGTGATGTAGATGTCAAGAACAAAGGAACATTGCAGGAACAGGTTAATGAAGTATCAACACGAGTAGAAGAGTGTTTTACATCTGTCAGTAATGGGAAGAAGGCAGTAGCAAACGCCATTACTGGCAAGGGAATCTCTACAGCAGAAAACGCTGAGTTTGCTACTATGGCAGAGAATATCGGTAAGATAAAAAGCACACCTAAATTACAGAGCAAGAGCACTACACTTAATACCGGAACTACATCAGTCACAATGAAGCCGGATACAGGGTATGATGGATTAAGTCAGGCAACAGCAAGCATAGTTTTGCAGGAAAAGAGTGTTACACTTGGAACCAGTGCGCAAAACATCACACCAGATTCAGGCAAATTACTTAGCAAAGTATCAGTCCCGGCAGTACCCGGAAATGCAGCACTAACAAATGTCCTTGCTGGGAAAACCTTTAGTAGTGAAACAGCTGGCGTAGGTAAGACAGGAAAAATGGCAAATAAGGCAGGCACCACGGTAAAAGCAAGTGCGGTATCGCAAGATGATAATAACACATATCTGACCATTCCAGCCGCTGGCTACTATGATGAAAAATCAAAGGTATATACCGAGAATAGTAATTTAGGTAGTAACCGTTTACTATATGTTGCAAACTTGAATGCTAGTGGTCTTTCTACCACTGATATGTTTAGTACTATTGCAACAGATCCAAA